>FWPV01000218.1_pt1 | contig 201785 bp, 178 predicted proteins | sample 2228371 | NCBI WGS metagenome assembly FWPV01 (sample SAMEA103939776, study PRJEB20133) | metagenome | reverse complement strand
AGCCGGAGGTCTCTCAACTACTATGTAGAACACGTCCAGTCCTCCACCGAAGGTGGAGGTTTATTTACTTCATAACGAAAAAAAGCCCGGCGAACCGGGCTTTTCTTAAAAAAGTCGATCGAAGATCGATTAGAGGCCGAGGCCACCGAAGCGCTTGTTGAACTTGGAAACGCGGCCGCCGCGGTCCATCAGCTGCTGGTTGCCGCCGGTCCAGGCCGGGTGCGACTTCGGGTCGATTTCGAGGTTCATGACGGCGCCTTCCGAACCCCAGGTGGAACGGGTTTCGTATTCGGTGCCGTCGGTCATGACCACCTTGATGACGTGGTAGTCGGGATGGATATCAGCCTTCATTGCGATCTTCCTGCTGTGCCGGGAGGGTCCAAATGTCGCGATTGCGTCATTGAGACCTATTCAATAAACCAAGCCGACGTCCGAAAAGGCCACGGCTTCCCAATTCGATGCGGTGCCTATACATGAAGGGCGCAAGGATAACAAGTGCCATGGCACGAAAGCCCGCAAGGCGGGCCGGAGAAGATCAGAGTGTCCGGAATCACCGAAATCGAACAACCGAAACGTCGTTCCATCAAGCCCCTGTCGCGCCTTCTGCCCTATGTGATGCGCTACCGCAAGCTGGTCGCCGGCGCCCTGTTTTTCCTCGGTCTTGCCGCAGCCACGACGCTCGCGCTGCCGCTTGCGGTCCGCCGGATGATCGACCACGGCTTCAGCACCGCCGACGGCGCCTTCATCAACAACTATTTCGGCATGATGGCGGTCCTGGCCATCATCCTCGCGATCGCCAGCGCCATGCGCTACTATTTCGTCATCACCATTGGCGAGCGCGTCGTCTCCGACCTGCGCCGCGATGTCTTTGCGCATGTGACGCGGCTGTCGCCCGCCTTTTTCGACGTCAACCAGTCCGGTGAAATCGTTTCGCGGCTGACGGCCGATACCACGCAGATCAAATCCGCCGTCGGCGCGACCGCTTCGCTGGCGCTTCGCAACTCCATCCTCTGTCTGGGCGCGATGGGCATGATGATCGCCACCAGTCCGCGGCTGTCCATTCTTGTTCTTGCCGCTATTCCGATCATCGTTTTCCCGCTCGTCGCCTTCGGCCGCTCCGTGCGCCGCCGTTCGCGCGCCGCCCAGGATACGCTCGCGGAAGCCTCGGCCTTTGCCGGCGAGACGATCGGCGCGGCCCGCACCGTGCAGGCCTTCAATGCCGAGGGCATTGCCACCGACCGCTATGGCGCGGCCGTCGAGCAGGCCTACGAGGCGGCACGCGCCGCGATCAAGTCGCGCGCGCTTCTGACCGGTGTCGCGATCACGCTTGTCTTCGGCAGCATCGTCGCCGTGCTCTGGTTCGGCGCCCAGAGCGTTCTTGCCGGCACGCTTTCGGCCGGCACGCTCGGCCAATTCCTTCTCTATTCGCTAATCGCCGCCGGCTCGATGGGGACGCTCTCGGAGGTTTGGGGCGAACTCTCGCAGGCCTCGGGCGCGGCCGAGCGGCTGGGTGAGCTGCTGCAGGAGGTCCCGCAAGTGGCCGCGCCGGCCAAGCCGACGCGCCTGCCGCAGCCGCCGATGGGACGCGTCAGCTTCGGCGAAGTCCATTTCGCCTATCCGTCGAGCGCGTCGAAATCGGCACTGAAGGGGCTGAGCTTCCGCGTCGAACCGGGCGAAACCGTTGCCATTGTCGGCCCGTCAGGCGCCGGCAAGAGCACCGTCTTCTCGCTCATCCTGCGCTTCTACGATCCGGTCAGCGGCTCGATCCGCATCGACGATGTCGATATCCGTGAGGCCGATCCCGAGGATGTGCGTGCCCGCATCGCCATCGTGCCCCAGGACGTGACGATCTTCGCCTCCTCGATCCACGACAACATCGCCTTCGGCTCTCCCGCCGCCACCCGGCAGATGGTCGAGGCCGCAGCCGATGCCGCCCAGGCCTCGGAGTTCATCCGCCGGCTGGAGAACGGGTTCGACACGCAGGTCGGCGAACGCGGCATCACGCTGTCGGGTGGCCAGCGTCAGCGCATCGCCATTGCCCGCGCGCTGCTGCGCAATGCGCCGCTGCTGCTGCTCGACGAGGCGACCTCCGCACTCGACGCCGAGAGCGAAACGCTCGTCCAGACGGCGCTGGACGGCCTGATGCAGAACCGCACGACGATCGTCATCGCCCATCGACTGGCCACTGTTCTCAAAGCGGACCGCATCCTAGTTCTGGATGACGGCCGGATCGTCGAGGAAGGCACCCATCACAGCCTGATCCAGCAGAACGGGCTCTATGCCAAGCTGGCGAGACTGCAGTTCGAGACCGGCGGGCGCGACTTCACCGCGCCGGCGACCGAGTAAGAGCCGGCAGTGCGGGTCGGGGCGTCAGGCCCCGACCGAACGCCCGGCAATCCGACCGGAGAACAGGCAGCCGCCGAGGAACGTGCCTTCGAGTGCATTGTAGCCGTGCACGCCGCCGCCGCCGAAACCGGCCGCCTCGCCCGCGGCATAGAGGCCCGGCACAGGCTTGTTGGTGTCGTCCAGCACCCGTGACGACAGATCGGTGTGCAGGCCGCCGAGCGTCTTGCGCGTCAGGATATGCAGCCTGACCGCGATCAGCGGCCCGGCCTTCGAGTCGAGCAGGCGGTGCGGCTTGGCGGTGCGCATCAGCCGGTCGCCGAGATAGTTTCTAGCGCCGCGGATGGCGGTCACCTGCGCATCCTTGTTGAAGGCATTCTCGATCTCTCGGTCGCGGGCCTCCACCTGGCTGCGCAGATGGTGAATGCCGATTCGGTGTTCGCCCGTCAGCTCGTTCATGCCGACGACCAGATCTTCCAGCGTGTCGCGCACGACGAAATCCTCGCCCTTGTCCATGAAGGCCTGAACCGGTCCCGGCGGGTTCTTGCCCAGGCGCTTCAGCAAGAGGCGGATGTTCTTGTCGGTGAGATCGGGGTTCTGTTCGGATCCCGACAGCGCGAATTCGCGCTTGATGATGGCCTTGTTGAGCACGAACCAGCTGTATTCATGGCCCGTCTGGCGGATCGCCTTCAGTGTTGCCAGCGTGTCGAAGCCGGGCATGGCCGGGGCAGAGAAACGATTGCCCTCCGCATCGCACCAGAAGGAGGACGGACCGGGCAGAATGCGGATGCCGTGATTCGGCCAGATGGGATCGAAGTTCCTCAGGCCCTCGGTATAGTGCCACATCCGGTCGCCGTTGATGATCTCGCCGCCCGCCGCGCGCGCGATCGACAGCATCCGTCCGTCGACATATTGCGGAACGCCGGCCACCATGGATTTCGGCGGCGGCCCCAACCGCTCGACCGGCCAGTTCTTGCGCACGAGGTCGTGATTGCCGCCGATGCCGCCGGAGGAAACGATCACAGCGCCGGCCATGATCTCGAATTCTCCCGTCACCGTGCGCGAAGTCGCCGCACCCCGCGGCGCCGGGTCGGCCGCCAGCAGGCTGCCGCGCACACCCGTCACCGCCCCGTTGGTGACGATCAGCTGATCGACCTGGTGACGGAAACGGAAGACGAGATTGCCTTTCTGCTCGGCCGAGCGGGCACGCCGCACGAAGGGGGCAAGGACCGCAGGCCCCGTGCCCCAGGTCACATGGAAGCGCGGCACAGAATTGCCGTGACCATTGGCGAGGGCCCCGCCCCGCTCGGCCCAGCCGACGACCGGAAACCACCGCACGCCTTGGCGATGCAGCCAGTCGCGTTTTTCGCCGGCGGCAAATTCCAGATAGGCCTCGGCCCAGTGCCGCGGCCAGTAATCCTCAATACGGTCGAAGCCGGCGGAACCGAACCAGTCCTGCCGCGCCAGCTCGAAGCTGTCTCGGATGCCCATGCGCCGCTGCTCGGGGCTATCGACCAGAAACAGGCCGCCGAGCGACCAGAAGGCCTGACCGCCGACATTTTGCTCCCCCTCCTGGTCGAGCACGCAAACCTTGAGCCCGCGATCCGCGGCCTCGGTTGCCGCCACCAGACCCGCCAGGCCCGCCCCGATGACCAGTACATCACACTCCATGCGAACTTCCCCCTCGTACGCCCCACTTTCTTACTTTTACGGGCACGTAAAGAGTCGCACAACCCAGCAGTTCTGCTAGGTCCGAAGTTCTCGTCTTAGCGTTCGGTGAGCTTCAGCTCGATGCGGCGATTCTGTGCCCGCGCCTCTATGCTGTCGCCCTCGGCAATGGGCTGGAATTCGCCGAAACCGGCCGCCACCAGACGCTCGGCGGGCACCCCCTTGGAGATCAGGTATTTGACGACGGAGATGGCGCGCGCGGCCGAAAGCTCCCAGTTGTCGGCATAGCGGCCCGAGCCGCTGAGCGGCACATTATCGGTGTGTCCATCGACGCGCAGCACCCAGTTGATCTCCGGCGGGATCTCCTTGGCAAGATCGAGCAGTGCACCGGCAAGCTTGGTCATCTCGGTCTCGCCGGCCGGGTTCAGCACGTCGCCGCCGGATGGGAAAAGCACTTCGGACTGGAAGACGAAGCGGTCGCCGACGATGCGAATGTTCTCGCGATCGGACAGGATCTCGCGCAGGCGGCCGAAGAAGTCGGATCGGTAGCGGTTGAGTTCCTGGACGCGCTGGGCAAGCGCGACGTTGAGACGACGCCCAAGGTCGGCGATCTTGGCCTGCGAGTTCTGGTCGCGGGCTTCTGAAGCCTGGAGCGCCTCTTCGACCGCCGCGATCTGGGCGCGAAGGGCGGCAATCTGCTGGTTGAGCAGTTCGATCTGGCTCATCGCCCGCTCGCTCACCTGCTTTTCGGCATCGAGTTCCTGGGTTACACGGCCGAGCTTCTGGTTGGCTGCATCCGCCGAACCGGAGCCTGAATCGAGCAATTGCTGCAGCCGGCTGCGCTCGCTCTCGGAAGCCGACAGCGACGACTGGAGCGCGGCCAGACTGTCTTCCAGATCCTGCTTGCCGCTCTTTTCGAGCGCCAGCAACTGGGTGAGCTCGGCGATCTGGCTGTTCAGGCGGTTGAGCACCTCGTCCTTGCCGGTGATCTCGCGGCTGAGGATGAACTGCGCCAGAACGAAGACGGTCAGCAGGAACATGATCGCGAGCAGCAACGTCGACAGGGCGTCGACGAAGCCGGGCCAGTAGTCCACGCCCCGTTCGCGGCGGCGGTTGCGGCCGAGCGCCATGGCTACTTGCCCCCGCCCATCTTCTCGTTCAACCGTTCCAGCGTCTTGCGCATGGCGCGCGCGTCATCCTGCTGGGCTTCGATCCAGTCGCGCAGCATCTGCTGCTCGTTGCGCATGTTCTTGACCAGGCCCTGGATGCCTTCGGCGAGACCCGCAATCGCCGCAACCGACCGGTCATTGCCAGCCGCCGGCTCACGGCTTGCCAGCTTCTGCAATTGGTCCACGAGGCGCTTGATGTCCTCGGCGGCAACGCCGGACGGCATGCCGGCCGACGAGGCCAACTCGGAGTCGACGTCCGTGACCGAGGACAGCCAGTTCTCAAGCTCGGTGTAGAAGCGGTTCTGCGCACGGCCGGCCTGAAGGTCCAGAAACCCGAGGATCAGCGAGCCGGAAAGGCCGAGAAGCGAGGACGAAAAGGCCGTCCCCATGCCGGACAGAGGGCCCGTCAACCCGGTCTTCAAAGCCTGCAGCACGTCCGTGCTATCGCCCGCCCCCGGATCGAGCGACTGGATCACCTCGCTGATCGAGGCGATCGTGCCGAGAAGACCCCAGAAGGTGCCGAGCAGGCCGAGGAAGACCAGAAGCCCGATCAGATAGCGCGAGGTGTCGCGTGATTCGTCGAGGCGGGTGGCAATCGAATCGAGGATCGAGCGCAGCGCCGTGGTCGAGATCGCCATGGACCGGCGGCTGCCGATCAGAGCCCGCATCGGCGCCAGCAGCTTCGGATCGCGCCCGACCTTGTCGGCATTGCCGGCAGCGCGGAAGGAATTGAACCAGCGCACTTCGGGCCGGAGCGCCAGCACATGGTTGAAGACAAGGACGATGCCAACCGCCAGAACGCCGAGGATCAGGCCGTTCAGCCCCGGATTGGTGACGAAGGCCGCATGGGCCTGGCGATAGAGGATGGCAGTGATGAACCCGACAATGATCAGGAAGATCAACATCGTGGTGAAGAACGGCATCGGGCTGGAGAGCTTGTGACCGTATTCGCCTGGCGCGGCCTCTGCCGCCTCCAGATCCGCCAGCTTAACTTTCGCCATGTCGTCTGCAGCCTCCGGTAATGATGCGCCGGAGGCTAGTGGAAAATTGCGACGAATTGAAGCTAAAAGCCGCCGATCGGGATCGACGGCTGTGTACAGGCTCAGGCCTTCGGGATCGGCCGCGCGATGACTTCGACCAGCGCCTTGCGGATATATTCGTTGCCGGCGACGACGGTGCCGGTGTGGAACATGTCGTTGCCGTCATGCATGTCGCTGACGAAGCCGCCGGCTTCGCGGATGAGCAGCAGGCCGGCCGCCATGTCCCACGGATTGAGCTCGGCTTCCCAGAAACCGTCGAGCCGGCCGGCGGCGACATAGGCGAGATCGAGCGCGGCCGCGCCCATGCGGCGCACGCCGGCGACTTCGCCCATGACATGGCGCAGTTCGATCAGGAACTTGCCGTGCGAACCCCGGCCGAGATGCGGGATGCCGCAGCCGATCACGCAGTCGGACAGCACCTTGCGGGCAGCAACCCGGATGCGGCGGTCATTGAGGAAGGCGCCGCCGCCCTTCTCGGCGGTGAAGAGTTCGTCGGTCGCCGGATTGAAGACGACGCCGGCGACGACCTCGCCATTGCGCTCAAGTGCGATCGAGACGGCGAACTGCGGGATGCCGTGCAGGAAGTTGGTGGTGCCGTCGAGCGGGTCGACGATCCAGCGGTGGGCGCCGTCGGTGCCCTTGATCTCATCGCTTTCCTCGCCGAGGAAGCCATAGGTCGGGCGCGCCTTCAGGAGTTCGTCGCGGACGATCTTCTCCGCCTTGAAATCGGCCTGCGAGACGAAATCGCCCGGCCCCTTCACCGACACCTGCAGGTTCTGCACCTCGCCAAAATCGCGCGCCAGGGACTTGCCCGCCTTGAGCGCAGACTGAACCATGACATTGAGAAGTGCTGAACGGGCCATTGACGGTTTCCTTGAAAGAGGCGGCATGCGCCGGGTGACGGCGCAGGGAGCGGCGCGATGGATCGCGGCGGCGGTTTGCGCGGTTCAAGACCACAAAAACAGCCGGAATTCAAGGGGTATCCGCCGCCGGAACCAAGCACGCGACCGTCAGAGTGCGGCGCCGATGCCCCAGGCCGCAAGGCCGGCGCCGATCGACCGCGCGCTGGCGGCGGACAGATGCAGAAAAAACCGCAGGCTACCGAAAAGCGCGGCGTAGAGGGCCTTGGCGGCCATGTTGCAGGCGACCGCAACGCCGATCGCCTCACTCGCCAGCGACGCATCCAGCTTCGGTAGCAGCCCGACGACGGTGACGGTTGCGGCATCGACATCGGCAAGGGCGGACAGGGCAGAGGCCAGGATCAGGCCCGCTCCGCCGAATTCCTGGGTCGCCGCCCGCGCCAGGAAGGCAACGAAGGCAAGCAGGGCCGCCATCTTGGCCACCGCCACGAGTTCGAACGGGTTTCCGGGCTCGGCCGGTCCGCCGACCGGCTGCCGGCGCCGGGCAAGCAGAAGGGCGTAGCCGCCGAGCACCGTCGCTGCGGACAAGAGCGGCCAAAGAAGCGCCGGCAACAGGCTCGCCGCCAGCGTCGCCACCAGGAATGCCGTGCGCAGCAGCGAGACCGCGCCGGCACTGATCGCGCCGGCCGCCAGCGTCAGCACCGCCCCTTCCGTCCGGCTGCGGCGGGCAAAGGCAACGGTCGTTCCCGTCGAGGACACGAGGCCGCCGATCGCGCCGGCCAGCACGTCGCCGCGCGTCGCGCCGAACAGGCGGACTGCGACGTAACCGGCAAAGGAGATCGAGGCGAGCATGATGACGAGCAGAACGATGCTCTTCGGCGAAACGCCTCCGAACGGCCCGACCGGCGCCTCGGGGATCAGCGGCAGCAGCACGAAGGTCAGCGCCAGCAGGATGACCGCCGAGCGCAGCTCGACCCATTGCAGCCGGCGGATTGCCTGATGCAGGAACTCCCGGCTTGCCAGAATGGTGATGAGCGCGGCCCCGCCGGCCGAGGCAAGGGCCATGTCGCCGAGCACCGCCAGGGCTCCTAGCCCGAAGGTGAGGATGGCGGCGACCACAGAGGTGACGCTGTAGGATTTTTCGGCGATCGCTTCGCGCATCTCGAAGACCGCCATCACGGTGGCAATGACGATCAGGAAACCGGTGAGCGCAATGCCGGGATAGCCGGAGGTCATGCCGAAGCTTTTTTCCACTAGGCCGGCGACACCACCGGCCATGCCGAACATGGTGAAGGTGCGGATGCCCGCGGTGCGCGCGCCTTCCGGCTCGTCACGCTCGCGCCAGTGCCGCTCAACGCCGACGGCAGCGCCAATGGCGATCGCCAGACCGAGGCGCTGAAAGAGCTCGACATTGTCCACGTCCCCACCCCCTCGCGCCTTTCGGGCGCGTCAGCCACGCCTGAACTTGTTGGCCGCGTCGATCGCCTTCTTCTGTTCCTCGTCGGTCAGCCCGAGATAGAAGTCCTCGAGCGCCGGATCCTTCAGTCCCGCGCGGCGGGACAACACATACCACTTGGCCGCCTCCACGGGATCGGGCCGCGTGCCAAGGGCGTTGATATAAAGATGCGACAGACGGTTCTGGGCCACGACATTGCCGCGATTGGCCGCCACGTTTAGCCAGCGGAAACCCTCGTCGTAATTGCGCTCGCCGCCAATGCCGTTGACCAGCCAAATGCCCATGTCGAGCTGGGCGGTATCGAAGCCGGCGCGGGCGGCACGATCGAGCCAATAGCGCGCCTTGTTGCGCTTCTCTTCCGGCAGATCCTTCAGCGATTCATAGATCTGCGCGACAGCGTACTGGGCGTCGGCGATGCCCTGCTCGGCGGCCTTTTCGTAATAGGGCAAGGCGAGGGACAGGCCCTTCGGCCCGCGATTGTCCGCCACCAGAGTCTGCGCCCAGTTGAACTGGGCTGAGCCGTTTCCGGCATCGGCCGCCTTGCGCATGTATTCGTCGGCCTTGGCCTTGTCGCGCGCAACGACTTTGCCTTCCATCAGCAGCATGGCGTATTTGAACATGGCGGCCGGGTCGCCGCCGGCCGCGGCCTGGCCGTACCAGAAGGCGGCGCCCTTCACGTCTTTCTTGATGCCAAGGCCGCGGTCCATCAGTTCGGCCAACAGGGTCTGCGCGGCAGGATCGCCGAGCTGAGCGCGCGGCAGCGCCTTGTCGACGGCCGTCAGGAAGAAACCGCGCTGGAAGGCGCCATAAGCTTCATCGACCGGTCCCTTATATTCCGGCTCCGGCGGCAGGTCGGGAAGCGGCGCGCCCATGCGGGCATAGATATTGATGCCCTGCGCATCCTTCTCGCCGTCCGTCGCCTGCTGTTCTTCGGCCGCCTCCGAGCCGGGTCGGGCGCTGCGATCGAGCGTTCCGGCCGAAGTCTCCGCCTTGTCGCCGTCGCCGCGCTCGAGAACGCGCACGTCCGATTCCGCCAGTGGCCGCATCGGTGGTCGCTCGACCGTCTGCTGCGCCCCGACGGACACAGGCAGGGCGACGGTGCCGAACAGGCACGCGGCAAGGGCGAACGACAGGGGCCGTTGGAGGAGACGTGAGCGCATGACGCGTATCAATCTTCAAACCGTGGCGCTTTTTCGTCAAGCTCGGCATTGACCCGCGCAACGATGCTGGCCGCCTGGGCCGGATCGGCGAACACCGCCTCGCGCAGGGCCACGAACTCGACGCCGGCCTCGGAGACCGCGACGGCCGAGGACGGATCCTGTCCGCCCATGACGATGGCGGGGATCTCGATCATCGACGACCACCACTCGCCGAGCGCCAGGTTCTTGGAATGCGCTTCCGGCTTGATGTCGCCGTCAAGCCGTCCGAAGAACACATAGTCCGGCTGTAATTCGCCGATCTCCAGCGCGTGATGGCGGTCCATCGCATTACCGCCGCCGACGATCATCTTCGGCACGTGCTTTTCGATCGCCTCGGCAAGGGCGGCAGCATTGCCGGAAATATGCAGCCCGTCGGCCTTGGCGCGGCCGGCGACGCGGCTGTTGTCGACCACGAGGGCGGCCGCCCCGTGATCCTGGATCACCGGCACGAGCAGTTCGACATGCTTCTGGAAGCTGGTGTCGTCGAGGCCATATTGCGGGATGATCACGGATGCCACATCCCCGCCCTTCAGCGCGTCGCCAACCACGCGCGCCTTTTCCTCGGCGTCGGCGATGTCGGGAACGATCAGGACAAGGCGGCAGCGATCTTCGGGACTGGTCATCAAAGGATCCGTTTTCCGGAGGGCGCAGCTTTTCCGCACGCCTCCCTCGTTTTGCATGAATAAATCCGATAGACCGGTCCTTGGAAAGGATCAACCGGACAAATGACGCCCGATCTGCTGTTCTATGCTGCCGCCATCCCGGCCGTCGCGCTTGTCGGACTGTCCAAGGGCGGCCTCGGCGGCGCTTTCGCGCTGATGGGCGTGCCGCTCCTGGCCATGGTCGTGCCGCCGATGCAGGCGGCGGCGATCTTTCTGCCGATCCTGCTGGTGATGGATGCGGTCGCCCTGTGGGCCTGGCGGCGCCACAACGACCGGGCCACGCTTCTGGCCCTCCTGCCGGGCGGCATTGTCGGCATCGCCATCGGCTGGGCGACTTCGGCCTATGTCTCCGTCAACGTGATGCGGCTGCTGCTCGGCGCCATCTCCGTGATCTTCGCCCTGCGTTACTTCATCGACGCGGCCCGCAAAGTTCCGCAGTCCGGGACGGGCGCCGCCCCGCAGCGGCCGCTGGCAGCCGGGCTCTGGGGCACGCTGTCGGGCTATGGCAGCTTCGTCGCCCATGCCGGCGGCCCACCCTTCCAGATCTATACCCTGCCGCTGCGGCTCGATCCCCTCGCCTATACCGGCGCCAGCACCCGGTTCTTCGCGATCATGAACGCGATCAAGGTCATTCCCTATTTCGCGCTCGGAGAACTCAGCGCCGGCAATCTGACGCTGTCGGCAACCCTCCTGCCGGTCGCCCTCGTGTCAACGCTGATCGGCGCCCGGCTGGTGCATTATCTGAAGCCTGCGGTCTTCTATCCGCTGATGTATGCCATGGTGTTGATCGCCGGCGGCAAGCTGCTCTATGACGGCCTCACCGGCCTTTGAAACCGGGGCCAAGGCCGATGCTGCAATGCACAATACGCTTGCCGCGACGGCCGCTTTGACGTAGCCTTGTTCCATGTCGAACCTGGACCCCTTCGTCGCCATTGCCGATCCGCATCGCCGGCACCTGCTGGAGGCCTTGCGGCGCGCGCCGAAGACCGTCAACGAACTGGCCAGCGGCCTGCCGATCAGCCGGCCCGCCGTATCCCAGCATCTGAAAGCCCTGCTCGACTGCAATCTTGTGACCGTGACCTCGGAAGGCACCCGCCGGATCTATTCCGTCAACCGCCCGGGCTTCGACCGGCTGAACCTGTGGCTGGACCAGTTCTGGTCGTGATCCTCCGCACATGCCCAAAAAGAAGCCCCGAAAACCGCTCTGGCTTCCGGGGCATGGATGTCTGTGAATTTTTGAGCTCCGTCTCCGCCGGTCAAGCTCAGCCACAAGGGCGATGCCGACCGAAGGGCAGAGAAATCAGTGTCGGGTCGATGCCCTCAGGCGTTCCATTTCGTCCTTGATACGCAACTTGAGACGCTTCAGCTCGGCGATCTGGTGGTCGTCGATGGAGGGAGACGTCAGCGCGGTATGAAGCTTTTCCTCCAGAGCACCGTGCTTCTTTTCGAGCGATTCAAGATGAGCCTGCATGGTCATTTGACACGTCCTTCCTTTCGCCTACCTCCAGCCCTCACAACGCTGGAGTTTCAGGCTTTACGAAAGTAATGTGACACGAAGAATGGGTTTTGTCGAAGGCGAAATGGGGGAGAAAGCGCGGCAAATTCGCTGAAAGGGATAACTTCCCGTTACCGGTATTTGGTGATAGGAGCTTGCGCGAATCTCGGACGCGTCCGACAAGACGTATACGTTGAATATGCGAGAATGGGGACACGAAAAATGGCCGATCAGGAACAGGCGGACATTCGGCTGGCGCTCGCGCGGCTCCGGCAGGAGCATGAGGATTACGACGCCGCCATCAATGCCATGGTCGCCACCGGCTGTGATGCGCTGCGGATCCAGCGCATGAAGAAAAAGAAGCTGGGAATCAAGGACAAGATGACGTCGCTTGAGGACCAGATCATCCCCGACATCATCGCCTGAACCGGCAGGGACCACTACGATGACCGAAGAACGCCCGCCCGTCGCCATCATCATGGGCAGCCAGTCCGACTGGGAAACCATGAAGAACGCCGCTGATACGCTGGACGTGCTCGGCGTCGGCTACGAGGCCCGTATCATATCGGCGCATCGCACGCCCGATCGCCTCGTTTCCTTTGCCAAGGGCGCGCGCGACGAAGGTTTTCAGGTCATCATCGCCGGCGCCGGCGGCGCTGCCCACCTGCCCGGCATGACCGCCGCAATGACCGCCCTTCCGGTCTTCGGCGTACCGGTCCAGTCCAAGGCCCTGTCCGGCCAGGACAGCCTTCTGTCGATCGTCCAGATGCCGGCCGGCATTCCGGTGGGCACACTGGCCATCGGCAAAGCCGGAGCGGTCAATGCCGCGCTGCTCGCTGCCGCCGTTCTGGCTCTGCACGATGAGGATCTTGCCGATCGGCTCGATGACTGGCGCGACCGCCAGAGTGCGGCGGTTGCCGAATACCCGATGGACGAGACCCCATGAGCGCGCGCACGATCGGCATCATCGGCGGTGGCCAGCTCGGCCGCATGCTGGCCATGGCCGCGGCCCGCCTGAATTTTCGCACGGTGATTCTCGAGCCGCAGGCCGACTGCCCCGCAGCACAGCTCGCCAATCGCCAGATCACCGCGGCCTATGCCGATCCGCTGGCGCTCGCCGAACTGGCAGCGGCTTGTGACATCGTCACCTATGAATTCGAGAACGTCCCCGTCGAGGCAGCCGAGACACTGGCCCGCAACGTGCCGGTCTATCCGCCACCGCGCGCGCTCGAAGTCGCCCAGGATCGCCTGACCGAAAAGACCTTCCTCAACGGCTGCGGCATTCCGACCGCCCGTTTTCATGCTGTCGACAGCCAGGAAGAGCTGGAAGCCGCCCTCGCCGACTTCGGCGGACAGGGCGTGCTCAAAACCCGTCGGCTCGGCTATGACGGCAAGGGCCAGCGCGTGTTTGCCTCTGCAAGCGACAGCCCGGAAGGCGCCTTCGCCGCACTCGGCAATGTGCCACTCATCCTCGAAAGCTTCGTGCCCTTCGAGCGCGAGATTTCGGTGATCGCCGCGCGCAGCATTGATGGCACCGTGCGCGCCTATGATCCGGCCGAGAACGTCCACCGCAACGGCATCCTCGACACCTCGACGCTTCCGGCGCGAATCGGTGAGGCGACGGCCGCCGCCGCTCGCGAATCGGCCGGCAAGCTGCTGGCTGCGCTCGACTATGTCGGCGTGGTTGGCATCGAATTCTTCGTGCTGCCCGACGGCAGCCTGATCGCCAATGAAATCGCTCCGCGCGTTCACAATTCCGGCCATTGGACGGAAGCCGCTTGCGTGGTGTCGCAGTTCGAGCAGCATATCCGCGCCATTGCCGGCCTGCCGCTCGGGGATCCGGCCCGTCATTCGGATTGCGTGATGACCAACCTGATCGGCGACGACCTGAACGCCGTTCCCGACTGGCTTTCGCAGTCAGACTCACTCGTCCATCTTTACGGCAAGACCGAGGCCCGCCCGGGCCGCAAGATGGGCCATGTCACCCGTCTGACCGGTCGCAAGGGCTGAAAAGGCCGGAAAAATCCGGCTTTCTCAACCTGAATCAGAGCCGGGCCGGTTGACATACGGGGTCGGGACAGAGTATCTGCCACCAACCCTTTAAGAGCGCGCCCCGTAGCGCGCTTTTGATTGATAGAGACCGTGGCGAGTGGAACATTCGCCGATAACCTTTGCGGACCAGTAAAATGAAGATCAAGAACTCGCTGAAAGCGCTTAAGGCCCGTCATCGCGACAACCGTCTGGTTCGCCGCAAGGGCCGCGTTTACATCATCAACAAGCAGAACCCGCGCTTCAAGGCTCGCCAGGGCTGAGGCATGGGCGCCGCCTGAGGGGCGGCGTTGCTTTCCGCGGACGGCTTAAGAAGCATTCTGTCGGTGGCGAAAAATTGAGTTTGAAACACGGCGCAAGCGGACTACCTTAACCGCATGCGCCGTTTTCGTATTTATGCTCCACTGATTGCCGCCCTGATCGCTGCTGGCCCGTTCGGCTCGTCCGTACTGGCTGAGGAGGGAGCGACCGAGCGTGTCTCGCTGGCGCCGGAGCACGTGCTGCCCGTCCAGAAGGGCGTAGACGAACTGATCACCGAACTGAAGCGGGAACGCGATCCGGAAGCCGCCAATCGGCTGACCGGCGAGATCATGGCGGCCTGGAACGATTCGCAGAGCCCGACCATCGACCTGCTAATGCAGTGGGCAACCACCGCCGCCTCTGAGAAACGCAACGCCGCCGCCCTCGACTTTCTCGATCAGGCGATCGTGCTCAATCCCGACTTCGTCGGCGCCTGGAACCAGCGTGCCACCCTTCACTACACCATGGGCAACTACCGCAAGGCGATCGCCGACATCAACCGGGTGCTGGAGCTGGAGCCCCGCCACTTTGGCGCGCTTGCCGGCTTGGCGGCAATCCTCGGCGAGCGCGGCAGCGAAGCCATGGCGCTGAAGGCCTGGGAACGCTACCTGGATATCTACCCCGCCGACCGCCAGGCGCAGGAGATCGTCTCCAAGCTCTCGGAGAAACTTGCCGGCAGCCGCACGTGAGCGCTCTACCGCCGGCCCCGCCGCCAGAGGACCGTGCATCGGCCAGCCGCCTGTCGCGGGCGCCGCCTGCTCCATCCGACGCCGTCACCCCGCCCGCCCTGCACACGCCCGGAACCGTCCGCCTTCAAATCATGATTCTCACCGCCCTCGCCTCTCTTGTCGGCCTCGCCTCGCTTTCTGCCGTCGGCACTTCCCTCCGTGCCCGCTCGATCGAGGCGGCAGCTCCCAATCTCGGCGCAAGGACCGATGTCGGCGGTTTTGCCATGAATGCGCTGCATGTACCGGTCGGCCGGCACGCCGAATTACCGCCGATCGTCTTCATCCATGGCGCCAGCGGCAATCTGCGTGACCAGGCGACGGCCTTTCTCGGTCCGCTGAAGGGCCGCGCCGAACTGCTCTTCGTCGACCGGCCCGGGCATGGTTATTCCGATCGGGGCGGGCCGGAAAACGCCTATCCGGATGGACAGGCCGCGGCCATCGCCGCGCTCATGGAAAAGCGCGGCATCGAGCGCGCGATCATCGTCGGCCATTCCTTCGGCGGCGCGATCGCGGCGAGCTTCGGCGTGCTTTATCCGGAGAAGACCACAGGACTGCTGTTCCTGGCGCCCGCGACGCATCCCTGGCCGGGCGGAGTCGACTGGTATTACCGCCTCGCCTCGACGCCGATCCTCGGCCCGCTGTTCTGTCATACGGTGGCGCTGCATGCCGGCATGGCGCGGCTGGAGGCCGCGACCCGCAACGTCTTCGCGCCCAATCCGCGGCCCGAGACATACGTCGAGGACACAGGCCCTGCGCTGGTTCTGCGCCCGGCCGCTTTTTCGGCCAATGCGACCGATGTCGCCAACCTCCACGGCTACGTCTCCCGCTTCTCGCCACGTTACCGCGAGATCGCCGCACCGACGGTCATCGTCACCGGAGACAGCGACGACATCGTTCTGGAGGAGATCCATTCGCGCGGGCTGGCCCGGGACATTGCAGGCTCCGAGCTCGTCTGGATCCGCGGGCTCGGCCACAAGCCGGACTATGCCGCGCGCGATCTGGCGATTGCCGCGATCGAGAAAATCGCAGGGCGTCCGCATGATCTGCAGGCCATGGCCCGCGCTCTGGAGCCGGCGCTGGAGGCTGCAAGCGTTGCAGCGCCCGATCTCGACATCCGGCTACAGGCGGGCCGATAATCCTGCCCGCAGTTCCGGCCGACATTCCAGAATGACGTAGCGATGCGTTCGCCGCGGCGCAGAGGGCGGCATGCCGACGCAGTTTGTCCACCCCGCGTCGTACGGCCTCGACTTGCGGTTCCCGGCAACAGGCCGGGGGCGGCAACTCAGATGCGCAACGTGCCGGAACGACGATGGCCGCCAAGACCAAGCGTCTCGCCGCGCCCCGTGGCGAGGTTGCTTTCGTGCAGGACCGTGACGCCGTCGAAGGGCAAGGTCATTTCTTGCAGCCTCACATGGCTACTCAACAGCCTCGGCCTCCGCGGTTTGAGCCGATGCGGTAAGCGCGGATGTGAGCGGACGATACTTCTCGATGAAGGCATCAATCGAGAGCGCGCGGATATCAGGAAGGCTGCGGCGGAGCGTATCGTGGTGCCAGTCCCACCAGGCAATATCGAGCAGTGCTTCGGCCTGCCGCTCACTGAAGCGCCGCTTGATCACCCTTGCGGGAACGCCACCGACAATCGTGTAGGGTTCGACATCCTTCGAGACAACGGCACCGGCGCCGATCACCGCACCCGTGCCAATCGTCACGCCGGCAAGTACAGTGACGCCGTGGCCAATCCAGACGTCATGACCGATTGTCACCCAGTGGTCCTTGCGCCATTGGAAGAAGTCGTTGTCATCCTCGCCAAGGCCGTATTGCGCCGCGCGATAGGTGAAATGGTGCTGGCTCGCGCGCCAGGTGGCATGGTTGCCGGGATTGATCCGCGCGCCCTCGGCGATCGAACAGAACTTGCCGATCGTCGACCACACGACATTGCCGCCCTTGACGATATAGGAATAGTCGCCGAACTGGCTTTCGCGCATGCTGACATGGGCTTGGATCTCGGTCCACCGACCCAGTTCGCAGGCGATCACGCTGGCGGTTTCGTGGATGGTCGGCTGTTCGCTGAGCATTTTCATCGCGTGGTTCCCATTTGTCCAATGAAGCGCGCCCGGATGAGGGCAGAGAGAGCGTCGATCAGGTAGACCATGGCGATGATCAAGAAGATGATCGACCAGGCCTCGTCCCAGCGATAGGCGCCGATGCGGTCCGAAAGCAGAAAACCGATGCCGCCGGCGCCCACGATGCCGAGAATGGTGCCCGAGCGAACATTGGATTCGAAACTGTAGAGCGTGATCGACAGGAGCACCGGCATGACCTGAGGCATTATGGCGAATCGCACGGCCTGCAGGCGCGAGCCTCCGGACGCGATCACCCCCTCCACCGGCTTTCTGGAGGTGTTTTCGATCGCCTCGGCGTAGAGCTTTGCCAGCACGCCAATCTCGCTGACCGCAATCGCCAGTACGCCCGGCAGCGGGCCGAGGCCGAAGGCGCGGATGAAGACCAGCGCCAGGATCAGGGTCTCGAAGGCGCGGATGATGTCAAAACCGCGCCGGACGCCAAAGCGCAGAAAGGATAAACGGTTGATGTTCTTGGCGCCGAGGAATGAGAGGGGAAAGGCAATCAGCGCTCCGAGCACGGTGCCGAGAAAGGCCATGGCCAGCGTTTCGCCCAGGCCGTTGAGGATTTCGGCGATGTGGCGCCATTCGGTCCAGACATGTGGCGGAAACATGAACGACAGCACGCGGCCGAGTCGCGACAGGCCGGTGACAATCCGCTCCGGAGAAAAGCCAAAGTCATAGAGGCACCAGGAAAACAGCGCCGCAAAACCAAGAAACAGACCGATACGGCGAAGCCGCTCCGTCCGGGACAGGCGAAAGGCCTCAGGCATGGCGTGGCGCCAGGCCTCGATCTCGGCGGGGTTCATCGTTTGCATCAGGCATTCCTTTCCAGGCCAATCACATGGTGGCGCAACTTTTCCGAACCCCAATCGATGACGAAGACGGCGGCGAAGATGATCAGGAAGAGGGCGGAGAGATCCGTATATTCCTGCAGAGAAACGGCAGTTCGCAATTCCTGGCCGAGGCCGCCGGCGCCGACATAGCCGATGATCGATGAGGACCGCACGTTGATCTCGAAGCGCAACAGTGTGTAGCTGATGATGTTGGGCAGGACCTGCGGCACCGCACCGTAGCGGATCTGGTCGAACCAGCTGCCACCCGCCGACTTCACGCCCTCGAGCGGTCGCATGTCGATGTTCTCGTTGACCTCCGAATAGAGCTTGCCGAGCGAGCCGCAGGTGTGCAGCCCGATCGCCAGCACGCCGGCCATCGGCCCGACGCCGAAGCAGAACACGAAGATCAGCGCGAAGACCAATTCGGGCACGGTGCGCGCGACTTCGAGGAAACGCCGCGTCAGCGACAGGACAAAGCGGTTGGGGCTGAGATTGCGAGCGGCCGGAAAGGAGAGGAGGAAGCCGCCGGCAACACCGAGCGTGGTGGCCATGAAGGCGATCAACACCGTTTCGAGCAGGAGCCAAGCCCATATCTTCCAGCGCCAGAACCAGGTGGCAAGGTCTGCGCCAAGCGTGTCGAACGACAGGGTAGGCATAGTTTTGGCCAGATACTCGCCAAGGCGCGGCAGGCCGGCCAGCAGGATCCAGCGCTCGGCGCGACTGCCGTCGGCAAGGGTGATCTGGGTGACCTTGAAGAAATTGGAGAAGTCGGCCGTGATGATGAACAGCGTCATAAACACCATCGCGACCATCGCCCAACGCAGCCGCGCACGGGTGCGATGGATCGCGAAATTGCGTTCAAAGTCGAGAACGGGGGCGCTGGCGGAAGGATTGAGGAAGGCTTCGGTCATGGCGTCATCCCATGAGAGATCGGGCAGGCGGTGATCGCCTGCCCTTAACGGATCGCTCCGCGTGATCAGCTCTTGCGTTGCGCCTTGAGCCACGCGCGCATGTCAACGATCCACTGGTAGCGATCGTGATTGACCTCGACATAACCCTTGGCCGTCGAGCTCTCGGCGCCGGTCATTTCCTTGTGGGCTTCGGGGTCGGCCTCCGGAACGGCCTTCACGGCGGCCTGCATTTCGCTGATCAGTTCCGCCGGCAGGTTCTTGCGGGCGGTGAACGGGCCGGAGGTGATCTCGGGCGACTTCCAGATCCAGCAAACTTCGCCTTCCTTGATCATGCCCTTGGCGATCATGCGCTGCGGAATGCCGCTCTTCTCATTGTTGATGTAGGTCGCGGCCGCATCGAACTGACCGTTGACAACACCCTGCACCCCGGCTTCGTGGCTACCGGAAAAGGGAATGGCAGAGAAATAGGTCGACGGTTCGAAGCCCTGCTGCACCAGGTTGTAGTTCGGCACGGCGTAGCCACTGGTCGAATCCGGATCGGCAAAGGCGAGAACTTTGCCCTTGAGATCCTCGATCTTCTTGTACGGGCTGTCGCAGCGCACGGCGATGATCGAATAATAGCCGGTCGACCCGTCTTCCTGGACGGCCGTCAGCAGCGGAACGACGCCGCCATTGGTTTCGGTAAAGGCGGCCGCATAGGCGGACGAGCCGAGGAAGGCGAACTCGATCTGGTCGGCGGCCAGTGCCTGGATCACGCCATCGTAGTTGCCAGCGGTGAAGATCTCGATGTCCACGCCGAGCGTCTTTTCCAGATAGGCTTCGAAGGGCTGGTAGCGGGCGATCCGATCCTTCTCGTTTTCGCCCGACAGGATGCCGAAGCGGACGACCTTGTAGTCGCTCTTCCAGTCGGCAGCGGCGGCGGGCAGGGAGGCAAGCGCAAAAAGTGCAGTAGCAGCAAGGAATCGCATGGTTATCTCCATTGGGCTTTAGAGTCAGGCAGGAACCGATGAACGGATCGCCGTCGAGGTTACGGATTCGTTGAAATCGCCGAAGTCGTCGCTGCCATAGATCTCGCGCACGACGTCGTTGGTCAGGGCGCGAGCACTGCCGTCGAAGACGACTCGGCCGCTACGCATTCCGATGATCCGGTCGCAATAGGCACGGGCCGTGTCGAGCGTATGCAGGTTGACGAGCACGGTGATCCCGTCCTCGACGTTGATCGTGCGCAGCGCATCCATGACCCGCGTGGCGTTGCCGGGATCGAGGCTGGCGATCGGCTCGTCGGCCAGCAGGATGCGGGGGTTCTGGACGAGCGCACGGGCGATCGCCACGCGCTGCTGCTGGCCGCCAGAAAGCGTTCCCGCCTTCTGCAACGCCTGCGGCGCAAGATCGAGGCGATGCAGCGCCTGTATCGCGAGCGCCCGCTCGGCATCGGTAAACCGCATGGCCATGGAGCTGGCAAAGCCGTGAGCGGCCAACCGTCCGACCAGGACATTGGTTAGCACGTCGAGGCGGTCGATCAGATTGAACTGCTGGAAGATCATCGCGCATTGACGTCGCCAGTCTCGCACCGCCCGACCCTTCATCCGGGTGATGTCCCGGCCGGCAAAGGAAATGTGCCCATCGGTCGGATCGACCAGTCGGTTGAGGAGGCGCAGCAGGGTCGACTTGCCGGCCCCCGAACGTCCGATGATCCCGACGAACTCGCCGGAACCGATATCGAGGCTCACGCCATCCACCGCGCGGGTGGTGCCAAAGCTGCGACCAAGGCCGCTCAAGGTGAGATTGTGCTTTTCCATGAGGCCAATGCTGGCCCTCGTCTGTGACATCCCGATATCATTCGAATGAATTTATTCTTGCGGATTTGTGACGCGGGCATGACGCAAAGGAGACAGTGTTAGACGCCAGGACGACATCACCCCGACTGGATTTTACGAGAAAGGCCGGCAGCTCCCGCCACCGGCCTTCCGCTTGCGCGTGCAGTGTGTCAGGCCGCGCGGGAGCGCGTTATGGACCCGTCGGAATAGATCTTACCACCGTTGCGAAGCGTGGCCCGGACGTGACCGAGGCCGCTGTCGTCCGCGATGACGAAATCGGCTACCTTGCCGAGCGCGATCTCCCCACGGTCCGGCAGGCCGAGTGCCTGGGCAGGATTGAGCGTTGCCAGCCGTGTTGCACCGGCCAGACCGGCGCGGTCGACCTTGGCGAGTTCCAGGATGGCCGGCAGGATGGCGGACGGGTGATAGTCCGACGCCAGGATGTCGAGCACGCCCTCGGCATGGGCTTCCCGCGCGGAAAGATTTCCGGAGTAGGACTGGCCGCGCAGCGCATTCGGCGCACCCATGGCCGTGGCGAGCCCTCTGGCGCGGGCTTCCCGCGCGGCTTCGAGCGTCACCGGAAACTCGCTGATCGCGGCACCCAGATCCTGCATAAGCGCCACCTTCGCGGGAGTGTCGTCGTCGTGGCTGGCAAGCACCACGCCGTGGGCACGACATGTTTGGGAGATCGCGCTCAAGGTTTGCGCCATGACCTCGGCCGGCTGCGTGCGCTCCTCGATGCGCTGGGCAATCGACTGGCTGGCTTCGTCCCGGCTCAGACCCTTTTCGCGGACCATCTTTTCGACGTGTCGTTCAATGTCGCGATACTGGCCCTGTCCGGGGGTGTGGTCGGTCAGTGAGATCAGATCCACCGCGCCCTCTGCGATCAGCGCGTCGATAACGTTGAGCGCCTTGGGAAAGGTGATCTCGAAGCGAGCATGAACCCGGTGATCGACGAGCAGTTGGGGCCCCATCGATTTCAGCGCGCGGATGATGGCGCTGGTGTGCTCATAGCTGCGCAGATGGCCATAGGTGGACGAAGGGCTGAAGGAGACGGCGGCATAGGCCGTGGTGATGCCGGCCACGGCCAACCGCCGGTCGAGGTCACGCAGCCCGAGTTCCAGCGGCATCGGCACGTTCGGCCGCGGCTCCACTTCGCGCTCCACCATGTCGCCATGCATATCGACGAAACCGGGCAGCAGCAGCAGTCCGTCGCCGGAGAGTTCGGCACCCACCACCGGCTTTTCGGCAATCTCCGCTATCTTGCCGGCTTCGACTCGAACGGAACCGCGCTCGATGACGCGGTCTGCGAGTACGACGCGAAAATCAGAAATCCACATGGCCGTCTATCTCCTCGGCTTTCAGTTCGATGTCGCGGTCGACGAGGCCTGCCACGTCGCCGGGGTGATGAAAGACGCCGATCATGGCAACGCCTTGTGCTTTGAGGTCCGCAAGCCTGCGCACCAGGGCGGCGCGGGCATTGACGTCGAGGGAGGCTGTCGGCTCGTCGAGCAGCAACAGGCGTTGCGGCAGGATGAGCGCGCGCGCCAGGTTGACCTTCTGCTGTTCTCCGCCGGAAAAGGTCGTGGGATAGGCTCGCCAGAGATCGCGCTTGACACCGAATTCTTCCAGCCAGCGACGTGCCTCGGTCAGGGCATCCGCATGTGCTATTCCGGCCTGACGGAGCGGTTCGGCGACGATCTCTTCGGCTGCAACGCGGGGCCGGGCGATCAGGAACTGCGTGACGAAGCCGATCTCCCGGCGTCGCAGCAGGGCAATATCGACATCGGCTGCGCGGGCAAGATCGATCCGCCCTTCCGCCGTGTGATACCAGACATGACCGGCACGCGGCAGATAGCTCCGGTAGAGCGTGCGCAGCAAAGTCGACTTGCCGACGCCGTTTGCGCCCTTCAACAGCAGAAATTCGCCCGCATGGAGCGTGAAGCCGATGCTGGCAAAAGCGTGCAGACGCTGGTCCAGGTGATGCATGTGAAAGGTCTTGGCCAGACCCTCGACCTGAAGAACGGGTTGCATCGCGACCTCACAGTTTCGCATGGACGAGTTGTTGGGTGTATTCGTGCTGTGGATCCTGGAAGATCTGGTCGACCAGTCCCTCCTCGACCACCCGACCGCGGCGCATCACCATCACCCGGTCGGCCATGGTGCGGATGACGCCGAGATCGTGGCTGACGATCACCATGGTGATGGCGCGGTCACGCTGCAGACGTTTCAGCGTGTCGAGCACCAGCGCCTGGACGCTGACATCGAGGCCGGTCGTCGGCTCGTCGAGCAGAAGCAATGCCGGTTCGAGCGCGATCGCCTTGGCCAGCTGCACACGCTGCTGCATGCCGCCCGAAAGCTCCATCGGCCGTGCATCCATCCGGGCAAGCGGGAACTCGGAGGCGTCGAGCGCCTCGCGAGCCCGTCCGCGCAGGGCCTCGAAACTGCGTTCACCCGCGATCAGCAGGCGTTCCGCCACATTACCGGAACTGGTATGGTTCATCAGCAAACCGAGATGCGGGTTCTGATAGACGATGCCGATCCGGCGGGCGCAGAGCATGCGGCGCTCGAAGCGGTCAAAGTGGAAGAGATTTCCGTTCAGTCCCTGAAGGTCGAGCCTGTAGTCCCCTTCGTCGGGCGTATCTTCAAGGTTCATCATCCGCAGCAGTGTGGATTTCCCCGAGCCGCTCTCGCCGACGATGCCGAGAACCTCTCCGGGATAGACCTTGGCCGATACATCCTGCAGCGCCACGACATCGCCATATCGCTTGCTGACAGCGGCCATCGTCAGGAGCGGCGGGACGGTCATCAGTTGCGGCGGTAGTGGCTGCATTGTCGCAGCGGTGATGTGCTTTTCCTGAAGCGTCATGGACGCAGCTCCCCGTTATTGTACCAGGTGTCGCCGGTGACGACCGGCTCGCCCTCGGCGCGACGGATCGCCTTGACGCCGAAATGGCTGTCGGACAGCTCGTAGGCAGAGGTGCCGTCGTCCTGCGGGATCTCGTTCATGAAATAACCCCTCACACCGGAGCGATGGCAGGTGAGGCCGGCATGGTCCTCCACCTTGTAGGGTACGTCGGAAAACACCAGTGGCTCCACTCGGGTAAACGGCGGCACCGCAAACAGCCGCTTCTCACGGCCGGCAGAGAGGAAGGTCAGGTTTCGCGCCATGTTTAGCTTCGGCACGTCCCAGCGCGGGATCGGCGAGGGCGTCATGACGTGACGGCCGTTGACCAGCGCCGGATAGGCCGCGCCTTGCATGATGCGGCCGGAACGCACGATCTGCTCATAAAGCGTGAGCCACAGCCGGCTGTAGTCGGCATCGGCATGCATCTGCCGTGCAATCGACATGTTCGGCTCTACCGGCCTCAGCGGCTCCGGGTTCGGCACCTGCAGCACCAGGATCTGGTCATCCTTCAGCTTCTCCTCCGGAATGCGGTGGCGGCTCTGAAGAATGGAGGCCTCCAGCGTATCGAGCGTTTCGAATGCACCGGAGACGCGCGAGAGAAAGCGGCGGATCGAGGCGGCGTTGACGCTGTCGTCGGCGCCCTGGTCGATTACCTTGATCGAGGAGGACGGCTTGATGAGGGTCAGCGTTACCTGCAGCCCCCCGGTGCCCCATCCGCGGGCGATCGGAACCTCGCGGCTGGCATAGGGCATCTGGCACCCGGGAACGGCAATCGCCTTCAGCATCTTGCGGCGCATTTCGCGCTTGGCGGATGCATCGAGGAAGCCGTAGCTGAAGGCTTCCCAGGGTTTTGTCAGCGAAGCGAGCGTCATGCCGGCTCCTCCTGCTTTTGGCTAGCCGGCATGGCAGGCGCCGCCTTTTTGGCGTTGGCGTCGCGCAGCGCGTCCAGCGATGACTGGAAGGTGACGTAGTGCGGCAGTTTGAAATGGATGCAGAAGCCCGAGGCCTCCACTGGTTCGGTGTGGTAGAGGAAGAATTCTTCGTTGACCGGCGAGTTCTTCGGTGCCGCTGGCGCGTTGAGATCCAGCGTGGCGCCGGCGATAACCTTGACCTCGTTCCAGCCGAGCGTGGCACAGAAGCCGAGGTCAAGCTTGCCGGACTCGCCCTTGTTGGTCACTTCCGCCTCCGAAACCTTGACGCGGCCAGCAGAAAACACAGTGCCGCGCGGGTGGCGCACACGCACGTCCGCTTCGGCCAAGCGCAGCTCATTGACCGTGGGATGGGCATTGCCATACCCACGCATGGCCGAATAACCGAGGGCCAGAACGCCGCCGGTATCGGCACGCGCCAGGCTCTGCAGCGTGTGCGCCCGCTTGGACGGAAAAAGCAGCGGTTCGCGGGTCAGGTCCGGAATGTCTTCCGGGGCTACGTGCGGGGCAGAAACATCGGCAACCAGCCCGGCCGCCTTCTGCCAGGCGGCGAGCGACGGCTGATGGGGCGGCGCCGGGCGGGCAGCGGGTTCCACCGGTGGCGGCACGTAAGGCTCCCCCTCCAGCACGCCGGTTGCGAGCAGGCGATGCGAATAATCGAGCGTCGGACCCAGCAGCTGCCCGCCCGGAATATCCTTGAAGGCGGCGGAGATACGCCTGACGGTGAACAGCCCTTCCTGCGTCACCGGTTCGGCAATCGCAAGCCGGGGCTGAGTGGTGCGCCAGGCGCGCAGAAGCAGGACAGCCTCATACAGATCGCCGCCGGACTGTGCCAGCGAGAGCGCGGCCAGCTCGGGTTCGTAGAGCGATGCCTCGCCCATCACCCGATCGATCAGCCACGGCAGGGCGCGGCCTATTTCTGCAACGCGCTCCGCATCGATCTTGCCAAGTTCGGCACGGTAGAGCCGTTCCGATTGTTCTATGGCGCGCTCACCGCCACGGGTTGCCACATAGGCCATCACAATACCTCAATCATTGTGGATCGCGGCAGGCCAATCACTCTGTCGCCATCAATCAGGAAGAGTTCGAAGCCGGTGGGATACAGGCAGCGGGCGCTTCTGATCGCCCAGACTTCGTCCGGGATACCGCCGATCTGGATCTCCACTTCGCCTTCGACCCCGGGACCCGACAGCCGAAGACCGCGACCGCTCCCGATCTCAGCCGAAGCAAAGACGGTCGCGCCGTCGTCCGGATACATGGGGGAGCCTGTCGGCAGCTCACGCAATGCGGCAAGACCGGCAGGTGTTTCGAGCGCCAGAAACGCATGATCCGCCTCGCCTGCGGGCGTGAGACAGGCGCCGGTAGCGGCAGTACGTTCGGCAAGGCGGGCATCACTGGCAAACACCCGGCATTCCCGATCGACAAGGGCTTCTGCAAGGGCAAAAGAGTCGGTATCTGGCAAATGCCGGATCTTGCCCGGCCGCGCGAGTGCCCACATCAGCGCTTCATAGGTGGCGTTTGCCCGTGCCTCTGATGTGTTACGGACCGGCACCACAGAACCAGGGCGATTGTTGAGGTTCAAGGTCGTCATCAGAACGTCTCCATCTCGACGCGCGTGGCCTCGACGGCGCGCAGGCGTTGCTCGTCTGCCGCCCGGATGCGCGTGGCTTGCGCCGCGACGAAATGGGCGATACGCTGCTTGTCCATCTCCGCCATCGCGGCGGCGTCGATGACGGCCATGGCCATAGCGCGCTCAAGGTCGCGACCGATGACCATGCCGTAGCCTTCGATGTCCGTGTCCTTGACGCGAATATGGGCTTCCGCCACAAGCACCTCACCCAGATGAAAATCGGTGCCGGCCACAGTGTCGCGCAGGGGAAGCATGACGAGCCCGGTGCGGCTGTGGACCACCTCGATCTCGCCAAGCAGGGGAAGCACACCCTCTGCGAAACCCTTCAGCTGGCCGTCATCGGCCCGCGCCAGAGTATTCAGAAGATGGGCATGGCAAGGCGTTCCGGCGCTGGTGACGCCGGTCATTTCATCACTCATCATTATTCCTTTCGCGGCCGATCCTAGTCCCGGGCGGAGGGATCGGGGTCGTCGAGGGTATCAATACTGAACTGAACGCGGTCTCCGGCCCAGACGGCCTCCGAATAGCCAATCGCACGTCCGTCGGCTGTCACATCCGTCTTGGTCAGCACCATGACGGGATGATCGATATGCTGGCTGAGCAGTCTTGCCTCGTCCGGTTCAGGCCGTCTGGTGAATATGGTGGTGCGTTTGCGGAAATAGTCCGTGATCCCGTGATCGCGGTAGATTTCGGTGACGGAGGCGCCCGAAGCGCGCCGGGCGCCGAGATCGGGAAACAGGGCCGCGTCGTGGAAGGCCATTCCGAGACTGATCGGCGTACCATCCGCAAAACCCCGGCGAAGAATACGGTGAACGAGTGCTGCCTCGGGAAGGCCAAGCGCTTGAGCCACCCTCACCGGCGCCGACATGATCTCGGCCGAAAGATGTTCACCTGCGGGCGCAATGCCCTGCTCGATAAGGTTTTGCCGAAAACGTGTACGCCGACCGATCTGGTAGGTTATAAGCGGCGCGGCTTCGACAAAGGTCCCTCGGCCCTGTTCGACCCTGAGCTTGCCCTCGACCGCCAGTGCCGAAACCGCGCGCCGCACCGAGTGGCGGCCTGCGCCAAAGGCGGCGCAAAGTTCCGGCTCGGTGGGCAGGCGCGCGCCGGGAGCAAGTTTGCCCGAGGCAATGTCGCCGGCCAGGCGGTCTCTGATGATCTGCCAACTGTCTCTTTGCATGCACTTCGCCTGATTCATTCGAATGAATCTTGAATAGCGCAAACATATGACGTGCCGATGACGCTGTCGGATTACCGTTCCCGTTCGCCCCCCGTTGCGGCTAGGAGGCTTACCTTGACCGGCCCGTTGGATGCGAATCGTCGCGTCTCCGGAGCGACACAAGATCGGCGCACCTCTGTTCGTCGTTTGTGTTCCCCGCAAATGCTGCGATATTGTCTACGCTTGTCTGGAGGCGGCCGCGTCCTTTCCGTGGCCGACCAGGATGCAGGGCAAGCCGAGCTGGGCTCGGACCTTTCACAACCGTATGGCTTGCACTCAACTGCTGCGGCAGCAAGACCTGACTGAAAACGCCAATCCGTGCGCGCAGCCCAAAGCTCTGCATGCGAGGGCGGTTTCAAGAAAGCACGCACCGCAACGGCCTGATGCCAGGACATTGATACATTCCTCGTCCGCTCGCGGCCAAGCAGCGTACCGCGGACGTGCCGCGCTCAACAGTTCGTCGTCTCCGCCCAATGCGCCCTGCCCCGTTCGATCGCCTCCTCCAGCCGCTCGCGGGACGTGGCCGCCAGCCGTTCGACACCGAGCAGGCGGGCCATGGCGAGCGCCGGGTCGGGCTCGTCGAAGAGGTCCGGGTTGGCGACCGCGACGGAAGCCAGTTCGGCGATCGGGATTTCGAGGATCGAGCGACGCGCGTCGCCGTCTTGCGTCTGGCGATAGTCGATGACCGGCGCGACGGTGCCCTTGCGCCAGACGAAATCGCCGCTCGATTCGCTGGTGCGGTCGACGTCCCTCAGGTGCAGTGCGATCCGTTCGCGGATGCGGCCACCGGTGCGCAGCCATCCATGCGCGCGGGAGATCCGCTGGGCAAGAATGTCCTCGCGCAGCGGCGCCTCACAGTCGAGAACGGCTTCCACCATGGCCTTCAGCGTCGTGCGATAGGAGAACTCGTGGAAGCTGTCCGGATCGGCCCGGAACGGCGCCAGATCGGTGAGGCGGTATTGCGGGCCCGCCGGGGTCCGACTTTCAGGCCCGGTCGACAGGGGCAAGGGCGCGGCGACCGACAGCGGTGCGGCGGGCATGGTTGGCGCGCTGGTGCCCTCCCCCGCTGGCGGATCCGAGAGGCTCACGCCTTGCGGCACTTCTGAGACGCTCACATCCTCTGCCTCTGCCTCTGCCTCTGCCTCTGCTTCAGCCATGTCCTCCTCAACGACCGGCTCGACTTCGTGCCCCATGTCCCAATGGGTGCCGGCCGGGGCGGCCGTTTCTTCCTCCGCCGTCTGGCGGTGGAGCGTAAGCAGCGCCGTAAGGCCGGCATGCAACCGCTCGGCGGCGCCGTCCGCGTCGAACCACCAGTCGGTCGACCAGACCCGAAGGATGTTCCAGCCCAGCCCGCGCAGCACCTGTTCGCGCACCTTGTCGCGATCGCGGGCGGTGGCCGAGCTGTGATAGGTCGCGCCATCGCATTCCACGCCGGCCAGATAGGCGCCGGCCCGGTCTGGATGCCTGATGCCGATGTCGATGCGGAAGCCGGAAATGCCCACCTGTGGAACGATCAGCCAGCCACGCTTCTGCAATGCGTCGGCGACGGCTTCCTCGAAGGGAGATTCAAGCCCGCCGACTGAACCGTGATCCTGCGCCGGCAAGGCGACGGCCCCGCGCTCGGCAAAATCGAGGAAGGCTTTCAGGTGATTGACCCCGAGCGCCTTGGTCCGGCCGGTGTCGATCAGATCGGCGGTGAAGCCGGAAAAGACCAGCAGCTCCTGGCGGGCGCGGGTCACGGCGACGTTCAGCCGGCGCTCGCCACCGTCGCGGTTCAGCGCTCCGAAGTCCATCGACCGCTTGCCGGCGGCATCGGCGGTGAAGGTGAGGGAGAAGAGGATGACATCGCGTTCGTCTCCCTGAACGTTTTCGAGGTTTTTGACGATCGTGGCCTCGGTGCGATCCTCCGCGAAGAACCATTCGAGATCGGCATTCTGGCGTCTGGCATCATCAAGCAGATCCTGGATCAGCGATTGCTGCTGCGCATTGAAGGTGATGATGCCGAGCGTCGGACGGGCGTGCGGCTCGAGCCGTAGCCAGCCGGTCATGCGCCGGACGGCCTCGTCGGCGACGGCCTGGGCCTCGATGCGGTTTGTCCGGCTCTTGCCCCTGTCATAGACGCCATTGGGCACGGCCCGCAGCTGCACGGCGCGGTCTTCGACTTGTGGCGAGGGGAAGGTGATCAGCCGGTTCTGGTAGTAATATTGGTTGGAGAAGGCGATGAGGGATTCATTGCGGCTTCGATAGTGCCATCGGAGGTCCCGAAGCGGTATGCCCGCGGCGCGGGCCTCGTCGAGAATGCTTTCGAGATCGCGCTCGTATTCCTGAACGCTCTCGTCTTCCTCGTTCCGGCCGAAGAAATTCGTCGGCGGAAGCTGCTTCGGATCGCCGACGATCACGGTCTGCCGCGCCCGCGCAATTGCGCCGACCGCATCCCATGTGGTGATCTGGGAGGCTTCGTCGAAGATCACCACGTCGAACAGCGCCTGATCCGGGGGCAGGTATTGCGCGATCGACAGGGGCGACATCAGGATGCACGGCGCAAGCTTGGAAAAGCTGGTCGGCATGCCGGCGATCATCTCGCGGATCGAACGGCTCGGGCGCTGCAACTCCATCTGGTGGCGCAGCAGTCCGAGCTCGGAATTGCGCGGCACGGTCTGCACGGCCGGCAGGTCGTGCGCAAGTGCGCGGACGACACGGCCTGCGGCAGCGGCGCGTACCAGATCATCGATCTCGCGAAATTCCTCGATCAGATGCTCATGCTGGAAGCGGCGGAAATCGCGCAGCACCGGATCGGCATCCAGCGTCGGCGGCAACCACCAGCGGGCATAGGCCAGCCGAAAGGCGGCAGCGGCCTCCTCCGGCGAAACCGCGCCGGCTTCCAGATCGTCGACCAGCGGCCCAAGGCCGCTCGCCCGTGCCACCTGGCGCACGCGACACCAGCTGGACCAGTCGCGCAGCAGGTGCCGGGCGCCGGCGAGCTCGCGCAGCTGCGGCCCCAGCTGCGCCAATGGGCCACCGGTCTCGTCTTTCAGCAGGTCGATACCCGACAGCGATGAGAAGGCGCGGGCTGCCTCTTTGAATGCAGCGAAGGCCCGTCCGAACTCCAGGGCGAGGTGGCGGAGCGGATCGTTGGCGGCAGCCGATTGCAGCACCGGGGCAACGGCGTGCACGACGCTTCGCATCTCCTCAGCGGCGCGGCCAAGGCGCATCAGGCTTTCGCGAATGCGCCCTGCCCCGGCCAGTCTTTGCTCGATCGCCGCGAAATCGCTATCGAGACCGGAATAGCCGCTGCGTCTTGTGGCGAGCGTGCTGGCTTCGACCGAGCTCGCATGGACCTGCATGCGGCGGAGCGCATCGAAATCCCTCTCGGGGTCCGGCGTGCCACCCTTGGCATAGCTTTCCAGCAGTTTTCGCACCCGGCGCTGACCCAGCCAGCGCTTCGGCCAGAGCGCGGCGGAGGCTTGGCGCCATTCCTCTTCAAGAGCATCCACGGGGATCTTCGAGACCTTTTCCCGGGCGAAGGGTACGCTCAGCTCCCGCTCCGCCTGACGGTAGCCGTTGATCGCGCTCTCGAGCTCGCTGAGCGCACCCTTGAGCTGGTTGAATTCGCGATCGAACGCGATGCTGCAATCGGTCCCCGCCGTCTCGCAGAGCGTGCGGGCGAGCAGCAGCAGCGGCTGCAGGTCCGCGATCGAGGTGGCGGAACGCGGCGCAAGGCCCAGTCTGGATTGGAAAGCCAGATGCGCCTTCTCAATACCGTGGAGGCTCTCGTATAGCCGACGGGCCTGCGCGATGAGGCGCTCCTGCCAGTCGGAAGACCAATCGGCGATGTCGACAAGGGTAAGAACCGGCCGCCGCTCGACCGAGCGGTACACCCGGCCGAGTTCCGCGGCCAATTCCTCGAGTTGCAGGCGGCTCGCCTCGTCGTGACAATCGACGGCGGGAAAGGTGATCAGGGGTGCATGGCGATCGCGACCAAGCAGCGCCACACCGAGCGCGTGATAGGGTGTGAGCCCGTTGCGATGGCGCCGATGCAGCGCCTCGACATAGGTGTTCAGCTGGTCGCGGCGCAGTCTCAGCCGCTCGTTGATCTGGATCCATTCGCTGTCATCGAGGCGCCGCGGGCTTTCCCAGGATTTCTTCAATTGCCCGAGGAAGCTCTTGCGGTCCGCCTTGCTCGAATGCAGTTCGAGACAGTGGTCGCCCAGGCCATGCTCGCGCAGGCGACGATAGACGACGTCGAGCGCCGCTGTCTTTTCGGCGACGAACAGCACCGTCTTGCCGACCGCCAGGCAGTTGGCGATCATGTTAGCGATCGTCTGGCTCTTGCCGGTACCCGGCGGCCCGACGATGACGAAGTCGCGGCCTTCGGCGGCTGCAAGGCTGGCGGCGATCTGCGAGGAATCGGCCGGCAGGAGGCAGATGATGTCGGAGGGCTTGAAGCGGCGATCGAGCTCGCGCTCGTCGGCGAATGCGGCGGCACCGGTCTCGAACACCTGGTCCGGCGTGTCGATGAGATGCTTGACCACCCGGTTCTGGCGGAGCGCGTCCGTGCGCTCCACCAGGTCTTTCCACATCAGGTATTTGGCAAAGGAGAAGGTGGAAAGCCCGGTTTCGTCAACGACTTCCATGCCCGGCACGTCGCGCACCGCCTGACGCATCAGGCCGAGAATGCGCGGCACGTCGACGCCGCTCTCGTCAAGCGGCAGCGGCCCGGAGAACTGCGGCAGGGGCAGATCAGATTCGCGTTCGAGGAATTGCAGGAGGGTGGCGTTGAAGCGTGGCTCGTCTTCGTGGAACTTCAGGCTGAAGCGGGACGACGCGCTCTTGCGCTCCAGCTTGACCGGAACGAGCAGCAACGGCGCCCGATAGCTGCGTTCATCCTCCGGCTTCTTCTTCCAGCGCAGGAAACCGACGGCGAGGAACAGCGTGTTGGCTCCGCCCTCGGCAAAGTCATTGCGCACTTGCCGGTGGAGCTCGATCAGACGCTTTTCCAACTCGCGGGCGGTCAAAGTCGAGGCAAGCTCGTCCCGCTGCAGCGCTTCGGTGGCGAACCGGCGCTGCAAGTCTTCTCCCCTCACCTCGCGAAACAGCGTTTCGTCGCGTTCGCCCAGCGGGTTCTGTTCGGGCAGGGAGATCAGGCGGACGGTCGCGCCGGCTGCGAGCCTGTCTTCCAGAAGCGCCGGATCCGTACACAGGAAGGGAATGGTCTTCGCGGTTTCGGCGAAGTTCAAGAGCCGGTTGCGCAGGGTGAGATCGAGCAGCTTCTTCTGCCAGCGGTCGATCCGGCCGGCGGCGGTCGTCGGCTTTTCCTCGGCAAGGGCGGTCGGCATGGCTTCGAACGATGGCGCGGCGGGAAGCGGCAGCGGCGCCGCCGTGCCCACCTCCACATCGCTTTCCTCCGGTGCCCGCTTCAACGCGATGTGCGAGGCGAGCGGCGTGATGCCGCCGCTACGCGATCGGCGGATGTCGATCGCCGCAACAAAACCGGCGCTCTGGTCTGTCTCCAGCCGCCGCTCGATCAGGCGCCGCGCGGCCTCCAGCGTCATGGCGGGGCGCTGGGTGACGCCGGTCGCCTCGAAAACCATCAACTCGCGCAGCGCCAGCGCCTTGCGGATTTCCATCGGGTCCGTCTCAATGGCGTTCGACAGGGTCCGCTGGGTGAGCCAGACGCCAACGGCGGCGTGCCCGTCGAACAGCAGAATGACGGGATGAAGCCCCGCCGCCTCCAGCGCGGCCGCCATCAGCAGCGTTAGATCCAGGCAGGTCGTAAGACGTTGTTCGGTAACGACCGAGGGGCGCCGGACCTTTTGCCCCCTTGCCTCGAAGCTTGCCGGCGGCTCGGCATAGTGCAGGGAGAGGCCGGCAACGGCCGAGTAGATGGCGGCCGCAAGAAGAAAGCTGCGCTCTGGCTTTCCGCTCTGATAGCCGTCGAGCCCAGGAGGATGGCCGTGCCGGGTCAGACTTTCGGCGGCCGTGCGCAGGATTGTTGCCACAGCGGGATCGTTTGGCATGACGAAGGCCGGAAGGAGTTGCGCCATGTCCGCAACGCCGCCCCATTCGTCACGGGCCAGGAGCCGGACGACCAGACGCTGTTCCGCGAGGATCTGGGGGGCCGCAGAAAGCGTCAGGGTGATCTCCCCGCGCTCGGCTTCGTTGAGGCCCGCCAGATAGGCGGCATCGAGATCGATTTTCCGGTCCGAGATCGCGATCCTGTCGCCGCTCAAAACACGATCGATCGACCAGATCTTGGCGCGCAGAAAGGGCGGATTGGAGGTGAGGCGAAGTTCGAGACCTTCGAGGTTTGCAGGCGTCGGATTGGTGATCGTGATCGACCGGATGACCGGGATGGCATTTTGAAAGGAGGCGTAGGTGAAACAGCCGGCAATGTCTGCTTCAATGGTGATGTCCGGAACGGACGCCTCTTCCTCGCCGGCGTCAACCGCTTGCTCGTCGCCCATGCCCTGCCCCCAAGTCCCAGCCACGCGTGCAATTCAAGGTTACAGGCAAAAAGACATTTCGCACAAGCCCAGGCTGCTTGCACCGTCGCGACAGGTCCATTGATTGCAAGGCGCGGCCGCCGAAAAGACAGCGGGGCGAGCATTCTGAAACGGACCCCGGCTGCGCAGCGCGTGGCCGCCGTGGGCCAACCGCTGTCCGCGTCATCATCGCGGTGTTGCAATCTCCCAAGCACAAACGGGTCCGGTGCATCACAACGAATGCACCGGACCCGCAATATGTAAGTCTCTGAAAATCGGCTTTGTCCCGTCAGCTGGGACGACGCCCTCAAATACCCGACAGCCCGTCCGAGCCGATATAGGCAATGCGCAGCATATTGGTGGCGCCGGGCGTTCCGAGCGGCACGCCGGCCGAGATGATGACGCGGTCACCAGGCTTGCCGAAGCCTTCGGCGACGACGATGCGGCAGGCGCGATTGACCATGTCATCGAGGTCTGTCGGCTCTTCGGAGACGACGCAGTGCAGGCCCCAGACGACCGACAGGCGGCGCGCGGTCTGGATGACCGGCGACAGCGCGATGATCGGAACCTCGGGACGTTCGCGGGCGGCGCGAAGGCCGGTATTGCCCGACGACGTGTAGCAGACGATGGCGGTCAGCTTCAGGGTCTCGGCGATCTGGCGGGCGGCCAGCGAAATCGCGTCGGCACCGGTTGCCTCAGGCTGGGCGCGCTGGGCGTAGATGATGCCCGGATAATGCGGCTCGCGCTCGACCGTGCGGGCGATCGAGGCCATGGTCGAGACGGCTTCGACCGGATACTGGCCGGAGGCGGATTCGGCCGACAGCATGACGGCATCGGCCCCTTCGAAGACAGCGGTCGCGACGTCCGAGACTTCCGCGCGGGTCGGAACCGGCGCCGAGATCATCGATTCAAGCATCTGTGTGGCGACGACGACGGGCTTGCCGGCGCGACGGCAGGCGCGGATCAGCTGCTTCTGCAAGCCCGGCACGGCTTCCAGCGGCATTTCCACACCAAGATCGCCGCGCGCCACCATCAGCGCATCCGACAGCTCGATGATCTCGTCGATGCGCTCGATCGCCTGCGGCTTCTCGATCTTCGACATCAGGCCGACGCGACCGCGCGCGACCTTGCGCACATCAGCCAGGTCTTCGGGACGCTGGATGAAGGACAGCGCCACCCAGTCCACCTCATTGGTGGCCAGAACGGCATCGAGGTCGGCACGGTCCTTGTCGGTCAGCGCACCGACGGCGAGCAGCGTGTCCGGCAGGCTGACGCCCTTGCGGTCGGAAATCTTGGTGCCCGAGACGACGGTCGTGACGATCGACTTGCCGTCGCATTTCTCGGCCCTCAGGTGCAGCTTGCCATCGTCGATCAGCAAACGATGGCCGGGCTTCACCGAGGTCAGGATCTCCGGATGCGGCAGGTAGACACGGGTATTGTCACCCGGCTCGTCCCGGTCGTCGAGGGTGAAGGTCTGGCCCGGCACCAGCTCGACCGTGGTGGCGGCAAACTTGCCGACACGCAGCTTAGGCCCCTGGAGGTCGGCGAGAATGCCGATCGGACGGCCGCATTCGGCCTCCACGGAGCGGATCTTGGCAATCAGGCTGCGCATCACATCGTGGCTGGCATGGCTCATATTGATGCGGAACAGGTCCGCACCGGCCTCATGCAGCTTGCGGATCATCGCTTCGTCGGTCGAGGCCGGGCCGAGCGTTGCGAGGATCTTCACTTTGCGATTGCGCTTCATCAGTTCTGGCTTTCCTGCGTGCCCGGCGTATCGGACAGCTGGACCATCCAGCTGCCCTGTCGGCCGGTGTCATATTCCTTGAATCCCAGCTGCTGATAGCCGCGCGCGAAGCAGTCCTGGACACCGACGATCTTGAACTCGTTTTCGGCGGCGCACATGTTGATGTCGCCCGTCCAGCGTCCACCGCGGGCAGCATCCTCGGCGTAGAGATAATAATAGCGTGACTGCAGTTCGCCCTCGATCAGCGTCGCGCAGGTCGAGGCAGGAACCTGCCACCAGCCCTCGGTGATCCAGCCTTCGGTCGCGCGGTAGCCGATCGCTACACCGACAAGGTTCTGTGTGCCGTTGCACACCCTGAACTCGGCATGTGCCGCACCGGCGGCAAAGAGCGGCGCGACGAGGGCGCTGGCGAGGAAAATCTTTCGGAGATGACGCACGCCCGAAAAGGCGACTGGAATTCTATCTTGCTTCAGCACGGTTTCCGCCGGAACTCCATGTTTGTGCGTCGACTGCTTTCTTGCGATGATGGCCGAGGAAAGTCAACGCAATTCTAATCGATTATATTTCTGACATAAACCATCAATCGTGATCTTGGCACAATCGTGGCCTTGGCGAAAGCTTGCGCTCCGCTTTCCCCCATGTCATCAAACCGGCTCACATCTTCTGCCGGACTGCAATGACCGATTTCCAGCCTTTCGAGATCCTTCCCGGCCGCCCCGAGCGCGGTCTGGTGCTGATCGCCGACCACGCGATGAACCGGCTGCCGCGGCACTATGGCAGCCTCGGCCTGCCCGACAGCGCCTTTGCCCGCCACATCGCCTACGATATCGGTATCGAGGCGCTCACCCGGCGCCTGTCGCAGCGCCTGCAGGCACCGGCGGTGCTCAGCCGCTTCTCGCGCCTGCTGATCGACCCCAATCGCGGCGAGGACGATCCGACACTGATCATGAAGATCTCCGACGGCGCCATCATCCCCGGCAACCACCCCATCACCGAGGAAGAGTGGAACCACCGGATCGAGAGCCTCCACCGGCCATATCACCAGGCGGTGAGCCGCACGATCGCGGCGGTGGCGGAGACGAGCCAGGCCGCGCCGCTGGTGCTGTCGCTGCATTCCTTCACGCCCGCCTGGAAGGGCGTCCCCCGCCCCTGGCATGCCGCCGTGCTGTGGGACACCGACCACCGGGCGGTCGGGCCGCTGATTGCGGCGCTTCGGGCGCCCGGCGACATCGTGGTCGGCGACAACGAGCCTTATGACGGCGCACTCAAGGGCGACACCATGTACCGCCATTGCATGATGAGCGGCATTCCCCATGCCCTGCTCGAAGTGCGCCAGGACCTGATCGGCGACGAGGCCGGCGTCGCCGCTTGGACCGACCGGCTCGCGCCGATCTTCGAACGTCTCAATGCCGAGCCTGAGCTTCACCGCTATGAGGTCCATGCGTCGCGCACGGGACCTTATTCGGGCACGTGAGCTTTGCGGCGCGGGAACGCTCCCGTTTCCGCCGCAATCTGCTGGCCTTGTCGCCGTCGCCGGGATGCGCGAAGCTTTGCGGAAAGCAAGACAGCGCGGTCCCGCGCCAAACTTGGGTCTTGACGCGGGCCGCGCTTCGCGGCAGGTCAGCCCCACCGAATGAAATTGCTGCCATCCAAGGAGAATGCCCATGTCTGATGCCGCACACGGCGTCGCCCGCGACCAGCTCCGCGCCTTCGTCGAGCGCATCGAGCGCCTCGAAGAGGAAAAGAAGACGATCGCCGACGACATCAAGGACGTCTATGGCGAAGCCAAGTCCATGGGCTTCGACACCAAGATCCTCAAGAAGGTCATCGCGCTTCGCAAGAAGGACGAGCAGGAGCGTATGGAAGAGGATCTGATCCTCGACACCTACCTGCACGCGCTCGGCATGATCGAGTCTCCGCCGGAAGAGTGATCGTCTCACTCAGCCTTTACGGCATCAAAAAGCCCGCTGGTCTCCCGGCGGGCTTTTTTGTTGTCTCGATGATCACCCGGCGGACGGATGAAAGGCGATGGGATCAGGGCGCTCCGAAACGGCTCGGATCGACCGAGACGGCGCCCTGCTGGAAACCGACCGGTACGGCCGCCGTCGGCGCGGTCAGCGAACGGCTGACGATGCGCGGCGCCTTGTTGGTCTTTTCGACCTTCTCGAAGCGGTCCTGGTTGAGCGCCCAGTAGGAAATCATGTCTTCCGTCAGGCGACCGCCGGTCATGGCCATGCGGGCGGCCTCGGCCTCGGCCTGGCTCGGGCGCTTGCCCTTGGTCGGCAGGCCGGCCTCGATGCCCGTGCCAGGGGCAGTCTTGGGCATGTCGAACCCATCGCCGAACTCGCCGGACCGGGCGGCCGGCTCGGGCTGCGGATCGACCGCGGCCATCTCGACGACAGGCTCTTCGGTGGTCATGTCCTCTTCGGCCTCGGCCTCAGTGCTGACGGCTTCGATTTCCGGACGGGCCGCCGGCATCGGCATATTGCTCTGTTCGAGCGCGGCTGCGGCTTCCGGAGACAGAATGGCCTGCTCGATCTCGTCTACCTCCGCTTCCGCTTCGCCTTCCGCCCCTGCAAGCAGCGCTTCGGCGACGGCAGGGCGCGCGATCGGAACCGGGACGGTGGCAAGCGCATCTTCCGGCGCAGCCGTGAGAGAAGGATCGACTGAGGCGGTCATCACGTCGGACGTGTCGGCATCCCCCTTCATGCCGCGCGGACCAAGAAGGGTCGGAACCGGAATCTTCATCGACTGCAGGTCCGGAACGCCGGCCTCCGGCTCAGGCGCACCGGCCGCGACCTGCGACAGCGCATCCTCGGCCGGATTGCGGGCGGTCGAATAGAGCGCGACGGCAAGGCTGGTGTCGGCGGGCGTCAGCGACGGCCGGGCAGACGGGACCGGCGCATTGATGGCAACGGTCGGCTGCGGCATGGTCAGTTCGGCCTGAGGCGGCGGCGGCCCGGCGCTCGCCACCATCACCGGCTCGGACGCGGTCACGACCGGCGGCTGGGCCACGGCCGGACGCTCGTTCGGCACGACGACATCTTCTTCTTCATCCTCGTCGCCGCCGCCGAACAGCATGGCGAGCAGGTTCTTGCGCTTGCCGCTGCCCGAGCGCTCCTCGGCCATGAGGATCTGGTTGGAACCGAGACGCTTCTTGTATTCGGCGAGCGCCTGCTGGTAGCCCGGCAGCGGTTTGCCGTCGGAGGGAATATGCACGGTCTTGCCATCGGGGAACAGGCGCACCAGCTCCTGGCGCGACATGCGCGGCCAGGCACGGACACCGGCGACATCCATGTGCACGAAAGGCGAACCGGAATTCGGATAATAACCAACGCCGCCGGCCTGGAGCTTCATGCCGATCTCGCGCAGCTTCTTCAGCGGCACGCCCGGAATATAGAAGTCCATGGCGGTGCCCTTCATGTGCTGGCTTTCCTTAGCCACACCCTTGGAGCGCGAACGCAGCATGGCATTGGTGGCCGGCGAACGGTAACCCGACACAACGGTGATGTAGCCGGTCGCGCCGGAGCGCCGGTAGACTTCCCAGACGAGGTCGAACAGCCGCGGATCCATCTTGGTCGGCTCGTTGCGGCGCCAGTCGCGCACGAGATAGCTCAGCTGCTTGAGGCCCTTGGGGTCGTAGCGGCCGTTGCGCTTGAAGACGACCGCAGCCTTTTCGCCGGTATGGACGAAGTGAATCTTGAGGGTCCGCGTCTCGGCGGAAGCGGCCGGAGCCATGGAGAGGAGGCAGAAGCTGCTGATCAGCAGGAATGCGGCGACGGACAGCAGCGAACGAACGAAGGAACGCGCATGCGCAGCCTTCTGACTGCGCCCGTTCCCGCCGAAAGGCGCGCTGCGATCATCCGTTATCAGCATTCAATCCCCGTCCGAAAGACTACGTCCCGCGTCAACTCAAATGACTGCCAAATGCGGTAACACCATGGCAAATCTGCCACACGCGCACAAGCAATCCATATATAGTGAACGTATGCCTAACAAGTGTTTAGCCGTAGGTAAGTGAACAACTTTACCCAACAGTTAACAACGGGGGGCCGTCGCGGCATCATGCCGCGTGCTTGTGCGGGTCGTCCGGGTCGATTCCGTAGTCTTTCAGCTTGCGATAAAGGGTCGAGCGACCGATGCCGAGCTTGCGCGCGACCTGGCTCATCTGTCCGCGGTAGAACTTGAGCGCGAATCGGATCAGCTCCTCCTCGATCTCGGCAAGCTTGCGCACATTGCCGGCCTCGTCGGTGCTGACAATGACGTTGGCGGACAGCTCGCTTGGCACGGACGGCCTTGCAGGGGGTGATGGCTCGCCCTGCGTCGCGGACGCTGCGGCCGGAGCCTTATCCCCGCCGGCCGGGGCGGATGGGAGCACCGGCTCTCCATGGCCGCGGGCCGTACCGAGATCGGTCGCCGGCCGATGGGGCGCCATCTGCGCCAGGATCTGCGGAAAATCCCGGTCACCGAGAACCGGCCCCTCAGCGAGAACGACGGCGCGGAAGACGGCGTTCTCAAGCTGGCGCGTATTGCCCGGCCAGTCATAGCCGGTGAGCAGCGCCAGCGCGCTGGCGTCGATGCCGAGCGGCTTGGCCAGCCGCTGCTCGGCCGAGAAGCGTTCGACGAAGGCCCGTGCAAGATGCGGGATATCCTCCTTGCGCCGCCTGAGCGAAGCAATGGTGATCGGGAAGACGTTCAGACGGTAATAGAGGTCTTCCCGGAACCGACCGGCCTTGACCTCTTCGATCAGATCCTTGTTGGTGGCGAGAACCAGACGGACATTGACCTTGCGCGCGCGCTTGCCGGCCGTCTGCTCGATCTCACAGCCCTGAACCACCGACAGAAGCCGCGCCTGCACCGGGGCCGGCAGTTCGCTGACCTCCTCGATGAACAGGGTCCCGCCCTCCGCCTCGCTGAACTTGCCCGGCAGATCCTCATCACCACGGCCGCCGGCGCCTTCCTTGCCGAACAGCACACCCTCGATCAGGCTGTGCGGAACGACCGCGCAATTGACCGAGACGAAGGGGCGCGCGGAGCGTTCGCTCGTCTGGTGGATGGCGCGGGCCATCATTTCCTTGCCGACCCCGGCCTCGCCCTCCAGCATCACCGGGATCACCGATTGCGCCGCGCGACGGCCGAGTTCTACCGCGCGCGCCATGGCGGCGCTGGCGGCCACGATGTCGCCGAAGCCGACGGCACCGGTGCGGGCACGACGCACGGGACGTCCCTGCGAGCCGCTGCGGGCAAAACGGAGGGCGCTGTCGATGGCCGCGGCGATACGTTCGATCGAGCAGGGCTTGACGAGAAAGTCGAAGGCGCCGGCACGCATCGCCTCGACGGCGTGGTGCGTCGCGCCTTCCGATGTCTGCACGATCACCGGCACACTGGCGTGAAGGTCGCCGAGCGCGCGCAGAAAGGCGCTGCCCAATCGGTCAGGGGCAGACAGATCGACGAGGACCGCCGAAATCTGATCGCGCAGGCGACGAAAGATCTCCAACCCCGCCTGATCGCTGTCGGCGACGTGGACGGCATGTCCCAGCCCCTCGATCGCTGCCTTCAAGGCCCGGCGCTGGGTGGCATCGTCATCGATTACAAGGATTTCAGCGGTCAAGTTGGAGCTCCCGGATTCATTCTGGCGCTTCGTGGAAATGCCGGCCTGCGGACCATGGTGGCGGGAGCCTGCCAGAAAGGACTGAACATCCTCTTTTGAGAAAAGCTTGCATTTTATCAATCTGATAGCGGATCGACTGCGCAGGGTTAAGAGAGCTCCCGGCAAGGCGCTTGCCCGCCCGCCTCGGGCTGACTACATCTCCATGCAAACCTATGGAAAAGGATTGACGATCATGTCGACAGACCTCCACACCGCCCGCGCCTTCTCCGCGGCACCCGCCGCGGCTCCGGCTTCTGAGGCCGCACTCGGCGACCTTCCGCTGTGGAACCTGACCCACCTCTATCCGTCCCAGAGCTCGGACGTCTTCCGGGCCGATCTCGAACGGGCGGCAACCGATGCGGTGGCCTTCGAGGCGAAATGGAAGGGCAAGCTGGCGGAAGCCGCCGGTGTGACGGGCGACAACGGGCTGGCGGCAGCCATCCGTGACATGGACGCGCTCGAAGATCTGCTCGGCCGCATCGCCTCCTTTGCCGGCCTGACCTATTACTCGGACATGACCAATGCCGAAAACGGCAAGTTCTTCGGCGACGTGCAGGCCAAACTCACCGACATTTCCGCGCACCTGCTGTTCTTCTCGCTGGAACTGAACCGGATTGACGACGCTCTCGTCGACGCCGGAATGGAGAAGGATCCGGCGCTCGCCCACTACCGTCCGTGGATCGTCGACCTGCGCAAGGACAAGCCGTTCCAGCTTGAGGATCGCATCGAACAGCTGTTCCTGGAAAAATCGATGACGGGGGCGGCTGCCTTCAACCGCCTGTTTGACGAGACGCTGGCTTCGCTGCGTTTCAAGGTCGCAGAGCAGGAACTGCCGCTGGAAGCCACCCTCAACATGCTGCAGGACGCCGATCCCGGCGTGCGCGAGACGGCTGCCAAGGCCCTGTCGCAGACCTTCAAGGACAATATCCGCATCTTCGTGCTGGTCACCAACACGCTCGCCAAGGACAAGGAAATCTCCGACCGCTGGCGCGGCTTCGACGATATCGCCGACAGCCGCCACCTGGCCAACCGGGTCGAGCGCGAGGTGGTCGATGCCTTGGCTGCTGCCGTGCGCGACGCCTATCCGCGCCTGTCGCACCGCTATTACGCCATGAAGGCGAAGTGGCTCGGCATGGACCAGATGAACTACTGGGACCGCAACGCGCCGCTGAAGGAAACACCGGACCGGCTGATCCCATGGAACGAGGCGAAGGACACGGTGCTGTCGGCCTACGGCGCCTTTGCGCCGGAAATGGCGGAAATCGCCGGCCGCTTCTTCGACGAACAGTGGATCGACGCGCCGGCCCGGCCCGGCAAGGCTCCGGGCGCCTTTGCGCACCCGACGGTGCCGTCTGCCCATCCTTATGTGCTGCTCAACTATCTCGGCAAGCCGCGCGACGTGATGACGCTTGCGCATGAACTCGGCCACGGCGTGCACCAGGTTCTCGCCGGTGCGCAGGGACCGCTGATGTCCCAGACGCCGCTGACGCTGGCAGAGACGGCGTCCGTGTTCGGCGAAATGCTGACGTTCCGCGCCCTCCTCGACAAGACGACCGACGCCCGGGAGCGCAAGGCCATGCTCGCCCAGAAGGTCGAGGACATGATCAACACGGTCGTGCGCCAGATTGCCTTCTATGAATTCGAGCGAAAGGTGCACACCGCGCGCAAGGAAGGCGAGCTGACGGCCGAGAAGATCGGCGAACTCTGGCTTTCGGTGCAGTCGGAAAGCCTCGGGCCGGCCATCCGGATTTCGGAAGGCTACGAGAGCTGGTGGGCCTACATCCCCCACTTCATCCACTCGCCCTTCTACGTCTATGCCTATGCCTTCGGCGACTGCCTGGTGAACTCGCTCTATGCCGTCTACCAGAACGCCGAGGAGGGTTTCCAGCAGAAGTATTTCGAGCTTCTGAAGGCCGGCGGCACCAAGCACCACTCGGAGCTTCTGGCGCCCTTCGGCCTCGACGCCACCGACCCGTCGTTCTGGGCCAAGGGTCTGTCGATGATAGAAGGGCTGATCGACGAACTGGAGGCGCTTGATAGGGCGTCCTGAAACAGAGAACGCCCGGCCCGATGGCTGACCACACGCCCTATGCCCTGTTCCGCGACGACAAGCGCGGAGAAAGCCTGCTGTTTGCCGATCCGCGCGAGGTAATCCTCGCCCGGACGGCAGACGAGGTGCTGCCCGCCTTCGCGCGGCTGGAGGCGGCGCGGCAGTCGGGCCAATGGCTGGCGGGCTATGTCTCCTATGAGGCCGGCCATGCCTTCGAGCAGAAGCTCGCGCCGCTGATCGTCGACCACCGGGACACGCCCCTGCTGGCAATTGGCATTTTCGACGGCCCGGCGGCGGCTGGTCATCCGCTGGCAGCCCCCGCCGCGACCGACGGCGCCGATCTCATCACCGAGCCCCGCGCCGGCTGGACCTTCGACACCTACCGCGACCGCTTCGAGCGGCTGCACGATCACCTGCGCCGCGGCGACTGCTATCAGGCCAATCTCACCATGCCGATCGAGGCCCGCTGGAGCGGCGACCCGCGATCCGTCTTCTGGTCGCTGGTCGCCCGTCAGCCCGTCCATTACGGCGCCCTGATCGATCTCGGCGGACCGGTCATCGTCTCGCGTTCGCCGGAGCTGTTCTTCAAGGTCGATGACGCCGGCTGGATCGAGACCCATCCGATGAAGGGGACCGCGCCGCGGGGCAAGGACAAGGACGAGGATGCGGCGATCATCGCCGCCATGCTCGCGGACGAAAAGACCCAGGCCGAAAACCGCATGATCGTCGATCTTTTGCGCAATGACATCTCGATGATCAGCGAGGTGGGCACGCTCTCGGTGCCGAAACTCTTTGCCATCGAGACCTATCCGACCGTGCATCAGATGGTCAGCCATGTGCGCGCCAAGCTTCTGCGAGATATCGGCCTGCCTGAGATCTTCCACGCCCTTTTTCCCTGCGGCTCGATCACCGGCGCCCCGAAAATGTGGGCGATGCGTATCCTCGCCGAACTGGAAGCCGGCCCGCGCGACGTCTATTGCGGCGCGATCGGCTATTGCGATCCGGCCGGACCGATGCGCTTTTCGGTGGCCATACGAACTCTGACACTTTTCAAAGACCACCGGGCGGTCTTCAATGTCGGCGGCGGCATCGTCTTCGATTCGAAGGCGGAAGCGGAATACGAGGAATGCCTTCTGAAGGCACGCTTTGCGGTAGGGGATCAATGGATTTCTCGCTGATCGAGACCATGCGCTGGCAACCCGGGGACGGCTTCGTCCGGGTGGACCAGCATTTGCGGCGCCTGGCGCGCTCGGCCGATGCGCTCGGATTCCGCCAGCCGCAGGATCCGCTCGGCAAGCTGAAGGCCGCCGCAGAGGGGGAAACGCCGCTGCGCGTTCGCCTGACGATGAATTTCCGCGGCAAGATCGAGGTGACGACCACCCCCTTCCAGGAACAGCCGCAGGACACGGTCTGGAAGCTGCGCATCGCCAAGACCCGCCTCAAGTCCGATGACAGTCTCTATCGCCACAAGACCTCCCGCCGGGAGCCCTATGAAGCGGCACGCGCCGAATTTTCGCCGGACGAGGCGGACGAGGTTCTGCTTCTCAACGAGCGCGGCGAAGTCTGCGAGGGCACGATCACCAATGTCTTTGCCGAGGTCGAGGAAGGCCAATTCGTGACGCCCGCGCTGTCGAGCGGCCTTCTGCCGGGCATCCTGCGCGCCGATCTGATCCGCGAGCGCAAGGCCAGGAGCGAGGTGATGCGCCCCGAGGACCTGCGCTTCCGCAAACTCTATGTCGGCAATTCGCTGCGCGGGCTCATCCGCGCCGAACTGGTGGAAGGCGACGCCTGATGTTCATTCTCTCCTTGACCTATGTGAAGCCGCAGGACGAGGCGGACCGCCTGATGGAACCGCATATGGCCTGGGTGAACGAAGGATACGCGTCCGGCCTGTTCCTCGCCTCCGGCCGAAAGGTCCCGCGCACCGGTGGCGTCCTTCTCGCCCGCGGCGAGCGCTCGCAGATCGAGGCCTTTGTCGCGGCCGACCCGTTCGCCGTTCACGACGTGGCAGACTACGAGATCACGGAAGTCGCCCTGACACGTACGGCCGAGGGGCTGGAGAAACTGACCTCGTGATCGGCGCAACCGCGCACTTCAGGCCTTATTGTCACAAGCGCGTTCTGGCCCGACGGCGGCGAGTGTCGAAAACTTCAAGAATCTCAAGATCGTTTTCACGGATACGGTAAATCACGACGTAGACCGTGCCACCAATGACGAAGCGTCGGTGCCCGGGTTTGGCCAAAGTGGTGCCGAGGGCCGGGTTCTGCTTCAACAATTCGGCAGCCGAGAGTATTTGGGCCGCAATGCGGGAAGCCGCTTGCGGATGGAACCGGGAGATATAGGCACGGATCTTCTTCAAGTCGGACAGAGCCGGCCCTGCCCATAACACTCGCATGTCACGCCGGTTTTCTGATGTCGGCTTTCGGGACTTCGAGCTCCTCGGATGTCCCCCAACTTGAAAGCCATGCAGTTACAGCGTCGTGCGAGGCAAACAGCTCCGGATTCTCACTCTCCATCCCGTCGAGATAATCATTAAGAGCTTCCGCTGCGATTTCAGATGCATCGCGGCTGACTTTACGCGAGAGAGCGTCGAGCCGTTCCTTGACCTCCGCAGGCACGCGGACCGAAGCACCATGTTTCATGATCTGGCTCCTGTTCGACTTGACGTCATAATATCAATCCAGATGATGGGGCGCAAACGACAATGGTGCCCCATGACCTCACCGACCTACACCCCCTATGCCAGCGGCAATACCAAACCTTTCTCCATCGGCCTCTCGGCGCTTGATCCCCGCCGCTGGATAGAGCCGGACGAGGATCTGGGGCGCTATCTCGACGAGAAGAAGAGGCTTGAGGTCGAGCACTATGACGACATTTTCCGCGCCGCGCCCGAGAGCCTGGATGCGCAGCAGGAATGTCTCGCCCTGCTCGTCCAGCATCTCCTGGAGAGCCACGGTAATCGCTACAGCCGCTCCGGCGCGCGCATGAGCATGGCCGGCCATACGGTCGACCTGGAGGATGAGACCCGCCCGCCTCTTCTGCGGGCCGGATCGCTGATTGAGGACGACCTGGTGATCCTGCGCAAGAAGGACAAGGGCTGGACGATCATCGCTGCACACCTGGCCTTTCCCTCCTCCTGGTCGCTGGCGGACAAGTTCATGCGGCCAATGGCCGAAGTCCACGGCCATGTTCCGGGCTTTGAAGGCGGCACGCGAAACGACACGATCATCAACCGCGTCTTCGACAATCTGCAGCCGGAGCTGCCGGCCGAACGCTTCAACTGGTCGATCAACTGGCGCTACGCGCTCTATCACCCCGTCAGCATCCGTCCGGCAACCGACCCGGCATCGACCGGTCTCGACCCGCGTTCGGCCTTCATCCGCGTCGAGCGGCAGACGCTGCGCAAGCTGCCGCAGACGGGCGACCTCGTTTTCACCATCCGCATCTATGTCGACCCGGTCGCGGCCTTCGAGCGGCATCCCGACGGGCGAAGGCTGGCGGAAGGTCTTGCCGCCCAGCTGGAGGGGATGACGGACGCCCAGATCGACTACAAGGGGCTCGCGGAGAAGCGCGACGCGCTCGTTCAGTGCCTGCGCGCCGGTGTTTATGCCTGAGAATCCGTGTGCGGTGAGCGCCCGGAGCAAAAAGCGCCCTTTATTGTGTCAGGGTTTTATGATCTAGAACCGCCGGTATCCGCGGGCCTGCCCCGCATTGCAAGGAGAAGGAAATGACCAAGGAAACCTATCCGGTATATGGCGAGATCACCGGCCCGATCGTCATGATCGGCTTCGGCTCGATCGGCCGTGGAACGCTGCCCCTGATCGAACGTCACTTCAAGTTCGACAAGAGCCGGATGGTGGTCATCGATCCCCGCAACGACGAAGCCGAGCTCCTGGCCAAGCACGGCGTCAAGCACATCCAAGCCCATGTCACCAAGGACAACTACAAGAAGCTCCTGAAGCCGCTGCTGACCGAGGGCGAGGGCCAGGGCTTCCTCGTCAACCTGTCGGTCGACACCGGCTCGGTCGATCTGATGAAGTTCTGCCGCAAGCTCGACGTGCTCTACATCGACACCGTCGTCGAGCCCTGGCTCGGCTTCTACTTCGACAAGAACATGAAGAACTCTGAGCGCACCAACTATGCGCTGCGCGAAACCCTGCGCGCCGAGAAGAACAAGAACCCCGGCGGCACCACCGCCGTGTCGACCTGCGGCGCAAACCCGGGCATGGTCTCGTGGTTCGTCAAGCAGGCGCTGGTCAACCTCGCCAACGAAACCGGCCTGAAGTTTGAAGAGCCGGCCGCAGACGATCGCGAAGGCTGGGCCAAGCTGATGAAGAAGCTCGGCGTCAAGGGCGTCCATATTGCCGAGCGTGACACCCAGCGCACCAAGAACCCGAAGCCGCTCAACGTCTTCTGGAACACCTGGTCGGTCGACGGCTTCATCTCCGAAGGCCTGCAGCCGGCCGAGCTTGGCTGGGGCACCCACGAAAACTGGATGCCGAAGAACGGCAAGAAGCACAAGAAGGGCTGCAAGGCAGCGATCTACCTCGAGCAGCCGGGTGCCAATACCCGTGTTCGCACCTGGTGCCCGACCCCGGGTCCGCAATACGGCTTCCTAGTGACCCACAACGAGTCGATCTCGATTGCCGACTACTACACCGTGCGCGACAAGGATGGCGAGGTCACCTACCGCCCGACCTGCCACTACGCCTATCACCCGGCCAACGACGCCGTGCTGTCGCTGCACGAGATGTTCGGCAATGGCGGGAATGCCCAGCCGGTGCTTCACGTCCTCGACGAGAACGAGCTGGTGGACGGCATCGACGAGCTCGGCGTGCTGCTCTACGGCCACGAGAAGAACGCCTACTGGTATGGCTCGCGCCTGTCGCTCGAGGAAACTCGCCGCATCGCGCCGTACCAGAATGCCACCGGCCTGCAGGTGAGCTCGGCGGTTCTCGCCGGCATGGTCTGGGCCGTCGAGAACCCGAAGGCCGGCATCGTCGAGGCTGACGAGATGGACTACAAGCGCTGCCTCGAAGTGCAGTCGCCCTATCTCGGACCGGTCGAAGGCCACTACACCGACTGGACCCCGCTCGACGGTCGCCCGGGCCTCTTCCCGGAAGACATCGACACCAAGGATCCCTGGCAGTTCAAGAACATCCTCGTTCGCTGATTCGCCACGACGCAATGACGAGAACGCCCGCCGTCCCCGGACGGCGGGCTTTCTGTTGCCAAATGTCAATAAGTGGCTGCCAATCCTGGATATCTCGGGACAGTGACCGGCTGCGGCCTTGCTTTCACCATGCCTTCGCGGCATGGTTTGGCACAGTTGACCGGAGCGCTGGGATGCGCCCCGACGGACACGAAAATGCGGAGACGGCGATGAAGATCAGGTCCATTCTTACTGTGCTGGCATGCTCGGCGACGCTCGCCGCCTGCTCTTCAAGCGGCGGCCCGCGGCCACTGCCACCGGTCAATCAGGGTCCGACGGTCGATGGCGCGTGGGTGGATCCGAACGGCATCGTTTCGACCTTCCAGGCCGGCACCTTCACCACCCGCACCACCGACAGCAACCAACTGCTCGCCTCGGGCACCTACACCATGGTTTCCGACCGCCTGGTCGAGATCAACATGACTTCGCTGGTGCGCAACACCCAGTCCAAGGTCAATTGCGCCATGGTCACGCCGAACCAGCTGAACTGCACCTCCGACACCGGCGCACAGTTCTCGCTCGCCCGCCGCGCCTGAGCGCCACGCGCCAATGACCTGCCACCGGCCGCCCAGGACGCGGCCGGTCGGCCTTCCGGTGCGGCCCCTCTGCCGGCCGCGGCAAGGATTCCTCTTGCAGTCCTTCGCGCTTGATGAAAACATCCCGACCAGAGATTTTGTGACGCCGCGGTCCTGCCGAAGGCAGACCCGGTCCTATTGCCAAAACAGGAGATAAGCGATGTTGAAACACCTTCGGTCCGGCCTTCTGAGCGCCACGGTGCTCACACTCTCGGCGGGCGTCGCCTTTGCCGATTTCGAGCTCAACATCCTGCACACCAACGACTTTCACTCACGCATCGAGGCGATCAACAAGTATGATTCGACCTGCTCGGCGGAAGAGGCCGGCAAGAACGAGTGCTTCGGCGGCATCGCCCGCATGAAGACCGCCATCGACAGCCGCAAGGCCGAGCTGAAGGACGCCAACGTGCTCGTGCTCGATGCCGGCGACCAGTTCCAGGGCTCGCTTTTCTACACCACCTACAAGAGCGCTCCGATCGCCGAGTTCATGAATGGCATCGGCTATGACGCCATGGCGATCGGCAACCACGAGTTCGACGACGGTCCGGAAGAGCTGGCCCGCTTCATCGACGCGCTGAAGTTCCCGATGGTCTCGGGCAACGTCCTGGCCGGCCTCAACACGCCGATCGCCGACAAGTACAAGCCCTACATCATCAAGGAATTCGGCGCCGACAAGGTGGCGATCGTTTCGGTGCTCGCCACCGACACCGACGAAACCTCCTCGCCCGGCAACGACGTGCTGTTCATCGACGAGATCGGCTATCTCAAGGATGCCGTAAAGGAGATCGAGGCGGCCGGCGTCAACAAGATCGTGCTTCTTTCGCATGTCGGCTATGTCAAGGATCAGGAAATCGCCAAGGCGGTCGACGGCATCGATGTGATCGTCGGCGGTCACAGCCATACGCTGCTGTCCTCCACCGACGAGAAGGCCGCCGGCCCCTATCCGACGCTGGTCAAGAACCCCTCGGGCAAGGACGTGCCGATCGTCACCGCCTATGCTTATTCGAAATATCTCGGCGACCTGAAGGTCGTGTTCGATGACGCCGGCGCGGTCAAGACTGCGGAAGGCGCACCGAAGCTGCTCGACGCCTCGGTCACGCCGGATGCCGCCTACACAGCCAAGGTGGCCGAGCTCGGCGCGCCGATCGAAGAGCTGAAGAAGAAGGAAATCGGCGAGACCGCCGCCGTGATCGACGGCTCGCGCGAGGTCTGCCGCGCCGCCGAGTGCTCGATGGGCAATCTGGTTGCCGATGCCATGGTCGATCGCGTCAAGGATCAGGGTGTGACCATCGCCATCCAGAACGGTGGCGGTCTGCGCGCCTCGATTGATGCCGGCACCGTGACCATGGGCGAGGCACTGACCGTGCTGCCCTTCCAGAACACGCTCGCCACCTTCAAGCTCAAGGGCTCTGACATCGTCGCCGCCCTGGAAAACGGCCTTAGCCAGATCGAGGAAGGCGCCGGTCGCTTCCCGCAGGTCTCCGGCCTGAAATACACCTTCGACAAGACGAAGCCGGCCGGCAGCCGTGTCGTCTCCGTCGAGGTGAAGGACGGCGACGGCTTCGTCGCGCTTGATCCGGAAAAGCTCTACGGCGTCGCCACCAACAACTACATGCGCGCCGGCGGCGACGGCTACAAGATCTTCGCCTCGGCCGGCCAGAACGCCTACGATTTCGGCCCGGGCCTCGAAACCGTGCTGGCGGACTACATCGCCAAGAACAGCCCGTACAAGCCCTATACCGACGGCCGCATCGCGGAAGTATCCGGCGCTGCTCCGGCTGCGGCCGCGGAAACCCCGGCTGCCACGACCGCGCCGGCCGCCGCCGAAGCGGTCGCTGCCGCCGCGAAGAAGTACACGGTCAGCCTGGGCGACAGCCTGTGGAAGATCGCTGTCGCCACCTATGGCGACGGCATGCTGTGGACCAAGATCGCCGAAGCCAACAAGCTGAAGAACCCGAACCTGATCGGTGTCGGCGAAGAGCTGGAACTGCCCGCCAAGTAAGGCGCATTGACAGAAGCGTGGAGCCGGCCGGGGTTTTCCCGGGCCGGCTCTTTCTTTGCCCGGTCTTGGCCGGCGGGGCCGCTGCCCCCCCCCCCGAAGCCGGTTTTCGTCACACTCACGGCAGACGGCGAAGCGCGATATTCTGGCTCCGTTGAAACGAGCCGCCTGACGGTCAGGCCATTCGGACCACTTCAGCCAACAGAATGCTTCAATCGCACCGTGAAACACTCTAAGAGATGATCCTGTCGGTGCTCTCCATCGTAATGGATATCGAGCAATACCATCAGGATTTTGAAATGACCGTTGACATGTCCCATCTGCCCGCCAACCACCCGCCCGTCCGCTTCGGCAAGGTCGGCGTTCTGCTCGTCAACCTCGGAACCCCGGACGGCACCGACTACACGTCGATGCGGCGCTACCTGCGGGAATTCCTGATGGACAAGCGCGTGATCGAATGGTCGCCGTGGAAATGGTACCCGATCCTGTTCGGCATCGTGCTGAACACGCGTCCGCAGAAGGTCGGCAAGGCCTATGAGGAAATCTGGAACAAGGACAAGGACGAGAGCTATCTACGCACCTATACGCGCAGCCAGGCCGAGCTCATGGCCGAAGCGCTGAAGGATTATCCGAACGTCATCGTCGACTGGGCCATGCGCTACGGCCAGCCGTCCATCGCCTCGAAGATCGATGCGCTGCACGCCGCCGGCTGCGAGAAGATCGTGCTTTTCCCGCTCTATCCGCAATATGCCGCCTCGACGACCGCCACCGTCAACGACAAGGCTTTCGAGCATCTAATGAAGATGCGCTGGCAGCCGGCGATCCGCACGGTTCCGCCCTATCACGACGATCCCGCCTATATCGATGCCCTGGCGGTTTCCGTCGAAAAGAAGCTTGCCACCCTCGACTGGGAGCCTGAGCTTCTCATCACCTCGTTTCACGGCATCCCGCAGTCCTATTTCAAGCAGGGCGATCCCTATCACTGCCATTGCATGAAGACCGGTCGACTGCTGCGCGAACGGCTCGGCCTGCCGAAGGAGAAGTTCATGGTGACCTTCCAGTCCCGCTTCGGGCCGGAGGAGTGGCTGCAGCCCTACACTGACAAGACGATGGAGAAGCTCGCCAAGGACGGCGTGAAGCGCATTGCCATCATGAACCCGGGCTTCGTCTCCGACTGCCTGGAAACGCTGGAAGAGATCGCCGGCGAAGCGGGCGAGATCTTCCACCACAATGGCGGGGAGAAGTTCGTGCACATTCCCTGCCTGAACGACAGCCCCGAAGGCATGGGTGTCCTGGAAACGGTGGTGCGCCGCGAACTCCAGGGCTGGGTCTGAGTCTCCGGACATCCCGCCGTGTGCCTTCCGGCGCACGGCCTTTCGCGAGCGTGATCAGCAGCAAAGGCGGCCGATCGACGGCCCCGCGTCCGTGAATGTGACGTATGCGCCGCAACTCTGAAAAGAAGTCAGGCCATCCGCACGCCGGCACTGATCTTTCGCCTGGCGTAAAAGTCCTGTTCAAAAAATAGTCACAATTCAGCAGCTTGCGCGACGGCGCAGCACGCCAGCTGCATCAATTTTCATCAGCCCTCGGTTGCATTCTCACTTATTTAGGCGTCGCTTCCGTAGCGTAAGCCATTGGTTTCGAAGGCATTTTCTTCGAGGCGTCCTGACAGGATTAACACTAATTTAAGCGGCCACTCCTAGCTTTAGTAAAGAGAAGGAGAGACGCATGGCTAAACTGACCTTTTTTCTGGCCACCACGATGTTGGCATTGCCCATGACGCAGGCACTGGCCCAGACGCCCGAACCCAATGTGAAGGCACTGGTCAGCCCGGCCGTGATGGACGAAATGCGCAAGCTGATCGATTCGGACATCGTCCAGATCTCGATCAAGGCGCAGAACCAGCAGCATCAGAAGCTGCCGCAAGCCGAAATCGATGCGCTCGATACCCAGTGGCGCGCTGAACGCGAAAAGGATGACAAACCGCTGATCGCAGCGACGCTGTCCAACCCGCTCTCGGTCTATCTCGCCCGTATTCAAGGACGCTCGCTTGGCCTTTATGCCGAGATCTTCGTGATGGACCAGAACGGCCTCAATGTCGGCCAGAGCTCGGTCACCAGCGATTTCTGGCAGGGCGACGAAGACAAGTTCCAGAAGACCTTCAACGTCTCGCCCGATGCGGTGTTCATCGACGCAGCCGAATGGGACGACGAGGCCAAGATCTGGCGCGGCCAGGTGAGCTTCACTGTCACCGACACCGAAAAGAAGCCGATCGGCGCCGTCACCATGGAACTCAATCTGACCGAACTGGAACGGCGCACCGCCGCCGGCATCTGAGATCGAGCGACACGGGCGCGGGTCGCGCGATCTTAGTCGGGAGATTTGACACCGCTTTGATCGCCGGCCGGAGAAACAAACAGGATAGACCATGATCAAGAACATTTCCGTCAGCGCCAAGGGATTTGCGGCCTTCGGCATCCTGGCCGTCATCGCCATCGGGGCGTCCGGCTTCATCTACACCCGCGCCACGACGGCTACAGCGCTCGTCGAGAACAAGCTCGTCATGGACCAGCTGCTGAGCAAGACTTCGGAACTGTCCGACGACATGGTCCAGTCCAACCTCGCGCTGAAGAATTTCCTGCTGACCGGCAACCGTGACTTCGTCAAGGAACTCGAACAGTGGACGACGAAGATCGACGGCGGCCTGCCGGCCCTGGAAAAACTGTTCGAGGCTGAGGCAGCAGGCGAGCTTTCGGCATTGAAGGAGGCGATCGCCAATCTGGATGCGTGGCGCAAGACGGTGGCCGACCGGCAAATCCTTCTGATGCGCGATCCGATGACCGTGGAACTCGCCCGCGCGATCGAACTGACCGGTGACGGCAGCAGGATCATATCCGACTTCAACGGCCATCTGAAGACCGCCATGAGCGGACTGACCCAGCGGGCCGAGCAGGCATCGCAGGACCAGAAGGCCGCCCTCACCAGCGTCGAATTCGTGAGCCTCATGGCGTCTGCCGTGGTGGCGCTGATGGCAGCGCTCATGGGCTTCCTCAACTTCCAGCTCGTCTCACGCCCGCTGACCCGCCTTGCCCATGTCACCTCGCGGCTGGCCAATGGCGATCTTAACGTGACGATCGACAAGGGCGGCAGGGACGAAATCGGCCAGATGGCCGAATCCATGCAGGTCTTCCGCGAGGCCGCCATCGCCAACCAGCGCCTGCAGGCAGAGGCCGAAGAAAGCCGGGCGCATGCCGAGGCCGACCGCATCGCCACCCAGAAGCGCGCCGAGGCCGAGGCCGCGGAACGCCTGCGCATCGCGACCTCAGGTCTTGCCCATGGCCTGAAGCGGCTCGCTGCCGGCGAACTTTCCTTCCAGCTGGAAGAAGCCTTCGCCCCCGATTTCGAGGCCCTGCGTCACGACTTCAACCAGTCGGTCCGCCAGCTGAACGCGACCCTCGGCGCCATTACCGAGAGCGTCGCCACCATGGAGACCGGCACCCAGGAAATCGCCTCCGGCACCGACCATCTGTCCAAGCGCACCGAGCAGCAGGCCGCAGCCCTGGAGCAGACGGCAGCCGCCGTCGAGGAGATTACCGCGAACGTCCAGAACTCGACGAAGCGGACGGAAGAAGCCCGCTCGGTCGCCTCACAGGCCAATTCTTCCGCCAATCAGTCCTCCGAGGTCGTGGGCCGCGCCGAAGAAGCCATGCGCAAGATCGAGGAGAGCTCGCGCCAGATCTCCAACATCATTGGCGTGATCGACGAGATCGCCTTCCAGACCAACCTTCTGGCGCTCAATGCCGGTGTCGAGGCAGCCCGCGCCGGTGAGGCGGGCAAGGGTTTTGCCGTCGTCGCTCAAGAAGTGCGCGAACTGGCCCAGCGCTCCGCAAATGCGGCAAAGGAAATCAAGGCACTGATCCATAATTCGACGACGGAAGTCTCGAGCGGTGTCGACCTCGTTCGCCAGGCAAGCGAAGCGCTGCGCACCATCGGCGCCTTCATCGCCGACATGAACACCCACATGGACGCGATCGCCATCTCCGCCAAGGAGCAGTCGACCGGCCTGTCCGAAGTCAACCAGGCCGTCAACCAGATGGACCAGACCACCCAGCAGAACGCCGCCATGGTCGAGGAATCCAATGCCGCTTCGGCAGCGCTCGCCAACGAGGCGGCCAAGCTTCGCGCCCTGATCTCGCAGTTCAGCGTCACCGTCAGCGGCACGAGCCAGGCCTCGGCGCTGAGGACGACGGCACGGGCCATGGCCGAGCCGAGCCGGTCCGCTCAAGCGCGCTCCATGCCGCAGTCTGCGCCCGCACGGACGAGTGCCCCTGCCTTGCGCAGCCATGGCAATGCCGCCGTCGCCAACGACAGCTGGGAAGAATTCTAAGGTCAAGCGCCGCTGGCGAAACAGCCGAAGTTCAAACCGAAAGGGCCGTGCGGGCAATCCGCGCGGCCTCTTCTTTTGACCAGCGCTTCCGGCCGGTCAATGATGCCGCTTCCTTCTTGAGACCTCTGTGGAGGCCTTCCGTTGCCGATTTAGCCCCGCTCTCATCTTGCCAAGCGCCGCGACATCGCCCACTTGTAGCTCAGTCGGCGTCTCGTCTGCCGCGGTCTAAGGGGAGTGTTCCATGTCATTTGCAGGTCCCGACATTGTCGTCATCGCGCTCGTCGCACTGGTCATCCTGGTCCTCTTCGCCGGTATCAAGACGGTGCCCCAAGGCTACCGCTACACGATCGAACGGTTCGGCCGCTATACCCGCACGCTGGAGCCGGGCCTCAACCTGATCGTCCCCTTCATCGAACGCATCGGCTCAAAGCTCAACGTGATGGAGCAGGTGCTCGACGTTCCGACCCAAGAGGTCATCACCAAGGACAATGCCAGCGTCTCCGCGGATGCCGTCGCCTTCTACCAGATCCTCAATGCCGCCCAGGCCGCCTACCAGGTGGCGGATCTCGAAAACGCGATCCTCAATCTGACCATGACCAATATCCGCTCGGTCATGGGCTCGATGGACCTCGATGAGCTTCTCTCCAACCGCGAGGCGATTAACGACCGGCTGCTCAAGGTCGTCGATGAGGCTGTCGGTCCGTGGGGCATCAAGGTCACCCGCGTGGAGATCAAAGACATCCAACCGCCGAAGGACCTGGTCGACGCCATGGCGCGCCAGATGAAGGCGGAGCGCGAGAAGCGTGCGCAGGTGCTGGAGGCCGAGGGCCTGCGCAATGCGCAGATCCTCAAGGCGGAGGGCGCAAAGCAGGCCGCGATCCTGCAGGCCGAAGGTCAGCGCGAGGCCGCCTATCGCGAGGCCGAAGCCCGCGAGCGCCTGGCCGAGGCCGAAGCCAAGGCGACGCAGTTCGTCTCCCAGGCGATCGCCGCCGGCGACGTCAATGCCATCAACTATTTCGTGGCGCAGAAATATACAGAGGCCATGGCTGCGATCGGCACAGCCTCTAACGCCAAGATCGTGCTGATGCCGATGGAATCGGCAAGCCTGATCGGCTCGCTCGGCGGGATCGGCGCGATCGCGCGCGAGGTCTTCGGCGATCAGCCGTCACCCGCCCGCCTTCGTCCGGCTCAGCCCGCGACACCGGCGCGCACGACGCCGTCGGTCAACCCCTTTGCCCCGAACCAGGAGAACTGAGCCATGCTGGGCCGCGTCATCGCTGAACTCGGCCCCTGGAGCTGGTGGCTGCTCGGCCTTCTGCTCCTGGCCGCCGAACTCCTTCTGCCGGGTGTCTTCCTGGTCTGGATTGGCATCGGAGCGATCGCCACCGGCATTTTGTCGCTTCTTCTTTGGGAAAGCGCCCTCTGGGGCTGGCAGATCCAGTTTCTGGTCTTTGCCGCCCTCGCGGTCCTTGCCACCTTGCTTGGCCGCCGCCTTCTGTCACGGGCTGACCAGACGACCGACGAGCCGCTGCTCAACCAGCGTGGCGCGAGCCTCGTCGGCCGGACGGCAACGCTGCAGGAACCGATCGCGGAGGGCCGTGGCCGTATCCGCCTGGATGATACCTATTGGCCCGTCCTCGGGCCGGACCTTGGCGTCGGCACCCGGGTCAGGATCGTCTCCTGGAATGGACGCGATTTGCGGGTGGAGGTTGCCTGATCAGGCAACCCCGATCCTGAGCAGGTCGTGGAAGTGGACGATGCCGAGCGGCGTGCCATCTTCCTCAGTGACGAACAGGGCCGAGATGTTGTGCTGGTTGAGAATGGCCATGGCGCTGGTCGCCAGCATGGTCGAATTCACCGTCTTCGGGCTGCGCGTCATCACGTCGTCAACCCGCATTTCGCCGAGGCTGACGGTCAGGTGACGGGCAATGTCGCCGTCGGTGACAATCCCGCACAGCTTGCCGGCATCGTCGATGACACCGACGCAGCCGAAGCGCTTCATCGACAGCACCGTAATGGCCTCCGCCATCCCGGTGCCGACCGGCACGAGCGGAATGCTGTCGCCGGTGTGCATGATGTCGGAGACGTGGCTCAGCATGGCGCCGAGCTTGCCGCCTGGATGGAAAGTACGGAAATCATGGGCGGTGAAGCCGCGGGCTTCGAGGAGGGCGATCGCGATTGCGTCTCCCATCGCCAGCTGCATGATCGTCGACGTCGTCGGTGCCAGGCCGTGCGGGCAGGCTTCCTGCTCCTTCGGCAGCAGGAGAACGATGTCGGCTTCGCGCGCCAGGGTCGAGGTCGCGCCCGACGTGAGGGCAATCAGCGGAATGGAGAAGCGACGCGAATAGGACAGGATGCCATGCAGCTCTGTGCTCTCGCCGCTCCAGGACATGGCAAGGATCACGTCATCACGTGCGATCATGCCGAGGTCGCCGTGATTGGCTTCGACCGGATGCACGAAAAAGGACGGCGTGCCGGTCGAGGCAAAGGTCGCGGCCAGCTTGGTGCCGATATGCCCGCTCTTGCCCACGCCGGTCACGATCACCCGGCCGGAAATCCCGCCGATGACCTTGATGGCGTTGCAGAAGGGACCCGCGAGGCTGCCCGTCAGGGCCTGTTCCAAGGCACCGAGCCCAGCTCTCTCGGTTGACACAACACGAAGAGCCGATTCGATGGCTCCGGCTTCGACGAGATTTACAGCGCGTTTGATCATGTCGGATCCTTACTGCTTTTGCTTTTGCATGTCCACAATATGACGCCTCTTCCTCCCGACGCGTCATGTCATGCACAGCAAAGACGGCGAAAAACCGCCCGATGTGACCGCCCGCCCCCATTTTCAGCAAACACCGTCATGGCAACCAAACGTTAACCACGAGGCTTTACCTTTGGGTAAGCATTTCAGTCTTGCCGGGCGAAGTCCAGATGGTTCACAACACAATGACCGAATCGGGAGCGGCGCGCCGCCGAAAGCGTGCGCTGTCGGCAGGTCTCCTGACCTGCGGGCTGATCGGTCTTGCCATGCCAGCGGTGGCCCAGTCGCTGACGCCGACGACCACCTGGACGCCCCTGCCGGGCAGGGGCCGCACCAACACCACCAATACGACCGACACGACGACCCAGCCGACGACGGGCGCAACGGTACAGACCGGCCAGGCGGTCGATCCGACGACCACCGCCACGACCGGCAATGCCGATGGAACGGTTCCACCGGTCCAGGGCGCAGACGTCGCCGATCCGGACCTCGAGGTCGATCCCAACGCCCAGCCGCTCGATTTCGGCCGGCAGAACCTGCGCGAGACCACGCTGGATGACCCGACGGCGTTCAGGACCCGGCGCGATGCCGTGACCGACGGCGTGCGGCTCGGCACCATGGTGTTGCGTCCCTCGATCTCCGAAAAGCTCGTGCACGAACGCTCCAATTCCGGCGGCGATCGCACCGCACGCACTTTCTCCGAAACGGGCCTCAAGGGCAGCCTCACCTCCGACTGGTCGCGGCATGAGCTAACGATCGGCGGCGAAGGCTATTGGCAGAAAAATCTCTCCGGCGACGGAGCCACCGATCCGCGCGCCAATATCAATGCCGACCTTCGCCTCGATCTTGCCGACGACACCGTTGCCCGCATCAAGGGCGGCTATGCCTTCAGCCGTGAGGACAGCGACGATCCCAATGCGGTGTCGGGTGCGTCCGTCCAGTCCGGCATTCAACAGTATTCCGGCGGCGTCTCGGTGGAACATGATTTCGGGCGCCTCCGCGGCACGATTGCCGCCGACGTCACGCGCTGGCAGTACTCCGATGCCGAACTGTCCGACGGCAGCAGCCTGGCGCTCAGCGACCGCAATCGCTGGTCCGGCGAACTGCGGGGCCGTGTCGGCTATGAGATTTCACCGGCGCTGACGCCCTTTGTCGAGGTCGCCATCGGCAAGATCACCTATGATCAGGAGCGCGATACCTCGGGCTATGCCCGCTCCGCCGACACCTATGGAGCGAAGGCGGGCGTCGCCGTCGATTTCGGCGACAAGCTGAAGGGTGAGCTCGGCCTCGGCTATGAGCGACAGCGCTTCGAGGACGCGCGGCTCGACGATCTCGCCGCGGTGACGATCGATGGCAATGTCACCTGGTCGCCGCGCCAGGGATCGGATGTCGATCTCGGCCTGTCGACGACAATCGATCCTTCGACCACGGCTGGCCTCAACGGCTCGGTGATCTACGCGCTCAACGCCGCAGTGAAGCACGAGCTGCGCAGCAATCTGGCGCTTCGCCTGTCCAACAGCGTTGAATGGACGAAGTACCCGGACGGCACCTCATCGACGGATTCGCTCACCTATACGACGGGCGCCGGACTGACCTGGAGCATCAACCGCTATCTCGAACTGACGACAGATATCGAGTACGAACGGACGGAACGCGACGGCTCCTCCGGTAGCGATGTGCTCACCACCTCCATCGGGCTTACCGCCAAACGCTGAGTCGACGGTCCAACGAAAAAACCGCGCTGTCGCCAGCGCGGTTTTGTGCTTTCAGCCGGATGGCCGAGGACGATTACTTCAGCGCCGCCAGCAGGGCCTTCAGAGGTTCCTCAATCGTTGGACGGATGTCCGCCCGTTCGATCGCGAAGGCGACATTGGCGAGAATGAAGCCGTCCTTGGCGCCGCAGTCGAAGGTCTGCCCCTTGAAGTGATAACCGGCAAAGGCCTGGTCCTTGGCGAGCTTCAGCATGCCGTCGGTCAGCTGGATTTCATTGCCGGCGCCGCGCTCCTGCGTTTCCAGGATCGAGAAGATCTCGGGCTGCAGAATGTAGCGGCCGTTGATGAAGAAATTGGAGGGCGCCGTACCCTTGGCCGGCTTCTCGACCATCTCGGTGATGCGGAAGCCGCCTTCGAGGGTCTCGCCGACGCCGACGATACCATATTTATGCGCCTGGGACGGATCGCACTCCTCGACCGCGACGATATTGCCGCCGGTCTTTTCATAGAGCTCGACCATGCCCTTGAGGCAACCTTTTTCGCCGCGCATGATCATATCCGGCAGCAGCAGCGCAAAGGGTTCGCTGCCGACGATATCGCGGGCACACCACACGGCATGGCCAAGGCCCAGCGGTTCCTGCTGGCGGGTGAAGCTCGCAGAACCGGCCCTCGGCAGCAGCCCGGAGAGCAGCGACAGCTCGGCATTCTTGTTGCGCGCCTTGAGCGTCTGTTCCAGCTCGAACTGGATGTCGAAATAGTCTTCGATCACACCCTTGCCGCGGCCGGTGACGAAGACGAAATGCTCGATCCCGGCCTCGGCGGCCTCATCGACGACATACTGGATCACCGGCTTGTCGACGACCGTCAGCATTTCCTTCGGAACGGCCTTGGTGGCCGGAAGAAAACGCGTGCCGAGACCGGCGACAGGGAAAACCGCTTTGCGGAGTCTATTTCTTTGAACCACACATTCCTCCTCGAGGATTCGGTCAGGGCATCTTCAATGCGCGCGCGCCCACTACTATATATTCGCTACCATTTAGCAAAGGTTTCGCTGACCTCGGCACGATGGTAAAGACTTTGTTGACGCTGTTGCCTTAACCTAGGGTGAACAGCCACGACTTCGGCTGGAAAAGAACCGTAACAGAGCGGGGATGTTCCCATGACGAGACAAAATCGCAAGCTCCTCGGAGCCATTGCCATTTCCATCGCCGCCGGCCTCCTGCCGGGAACGGCCTCAGCAGATGCCGGATTCAAGAAGTGGATCAACGCCTTCTACACCACAGCGGCAAAGAGCGGCATCAGCCAGAAGACCTATATGCAGGCTTTTGCCGGGGTCAGCGAACCCGACCCCTTCGTTCTGGAAAAGGCACGCTACCAGCCCGAGTTCCGCTCGCAGATCTGGGATTATCTCGATTCGCGCGTGAACCCGTATACCGTACAGGTCGGCCGCGAGATGGCGGCCAAATACGGCTCGACACTCGCCGCCCTTGAGCGCCATTTCGGCGTCGACCGCCATGTCCTGCTGGCCATCTGGTCGATGGAATCCAATTACGGCGCGGCCCTCGAGACACCCGACCGGCTGCACCACGTGCCGCGCGCGCTTGCCACGCTCGGCTATGCCGATGCCAAGCGCTCGAAATATGCCAAGACCCAGCTGATCGCGGCTCTCAAGATGCTACAGAACGGTGACGTCGCCTCCAAGAACCTGATGGGGTCCTGGGCCGGCGCCATGGGCCACACCCAGTTCATTCCGTCGAGCTACCTGCTCTATGCGATTGATGCCGACGGCAATGGTCGCAAGGACATCTGGCACTCGGTGCCGGACGCTTTGGCGACCGCCGCCAATCTTCTCGCCAAGAATGGCTGGCAGACCGGCAAGACCTGGGGCTACGAGATCGTCGTGCCGAAGGGCGGCCATGCCCACGCCGGCAAGACCAAGACGCTTGCCCAGTGGGCCGCGCTCGGTTTCGTACGGCCGAGCGGCAAGGGCTTCAAAAACGGCGCCGAACGCGCCGAACTGAAGATGCTGGGTGGCGCCAACGGCCCGGGCTTCCTGATGACCAAGAACTTCTTCACGATCAAGCGCTACAACGCCGCCGACAGCTACGCCCTGGCCGTCGGTCTGCTCGCCGACGAGCTGGCCGGCTACGGCGGCATGAAGCAGTCCTGGCCGCGGCCCGACGGCGCTCTCGACATCAAGGAAAAGTTCGAGCTGCAGACCCGCATGCAGGCACTCGGCTATTATGACGGCAAGATCGACGGCAATTTCGGCTCCGGCTCCAAGGCGGCGATCACGGCGATCCAGACGCGGCTCGGCATGGAAGCGGACGGTCAACCGTCGAAGATCCTGCTCAACAAGCTGCGCAATTGACAATCGCGCACGCCCGCCGCACATAAAACGCATGTCGCGCGATCCGCGCGAAACGGAGAGCAACGGCAATTGCGATGCGGCAGCTAGTGCATAACAGGTTCGCTCGAGTCTGGCTGGCCAGCGCCTTGGCGCTGGCCCTCCTTCTTGTCGGCGTACTGGCGACCAACGTCGAGGCCCAGGAGAGCCGCCGGCCGCGCAACCTGATGGAACTGCTGTTCGGACCGCGCGAACCGCGCTACCAGGAGCCGGCTCCCCGGAAGGTGAAGACGCCGCGCACGATCAAGAAACAGACGAAGAGCGTTACCAGCATCACCACGGCACCACCACCGCCGCCGCCGCCGGAGAAGATCGAGAGCGCCCGCAAGATCCTGGTGATCGGCGATTTCGTCGCTGACGGACTTGCCACCGGTCTGTCGGAGGCCTTCGCGGCCTCGCCGGGCGTGGTGATCGAAGAACGCAGCAACGGCTCCTCCGGTCTCGTCCGGACCGACTATTTCGACTGGCAGTCGGAGCTGCCGGCACTCATCGCCGAAGTGAAGCCGGCCGTCGTCGTCATCGACATCGGCGCCAATGACCGCCAGCAGATGGTGGCCGCCTCCGGCAAGCTGAATTTCCGCACGCCGGAATGGTTCGAAGAATATGAGCGGCGGGTGACCGCGCTTGGCAAGATCGTCACCGACGCGAAGATTCCGCTGCTGTGGGTCGGGCTGCCCGCCTTCCGGCCGCAGAACATGACGGCCGACGCGCTGACGCTCAATGGCGTCTACCGCCGCGCCGTCGAACGCATCGGTGGCGAGTTCATCGATGTCTGGGAAGGTTTCGTCGACCAGGACGGTCGCTTCATCGTCACCGGCTCCGACATCAACGGGCAGCAGGTGCGCCTGCGCGGCTCGGACGGCATCAACCTGACGGCGGCCGGCAAGCGCAAGCTCGCCTTCTATGTCGAAAAATCCGCCCGCCGCCTGCTCGGCGACATGACCAGCCCCGATCTCGTGCGCCTCGATGCCAGCAACCTGCCGGAGCTTCTAAGCTTGCCGCCGTCGGAAATGCAGAACCTGGTTCGGACCCAGCCGATCGACCTGTTCGACCCCGAGCTCGACGGGGCAGGCGAGCTTCTGGGCGCCACCCCCCTGCCCGTGGCCGCCATGCCGACGCCGCGCGACCAGCTGGTGAAGAACGGCACCCTGCCCCCACCGCCGCCCGGCCGCGTGGACGACGTGCGCTTGTTGCAGACCGGAACCATCCAGAAATGAAAAGGGCCGCACTGAGCGGCCCTTCCGACAAATGTCGATGCGATCTGTTCAGCGCGGCAGCACGCTTGCGCCCATAAGCGCCTCGTCGATTGCCCGGGCCGCCTGGCGGCCCTCGCGGATCGCCCAGACCACCAGCGACTGGCCGCGGCGCACGTCACCCGCGGTCCACAGCTTGTCGACCGAGGTCCTGTAGTCGCGATCATTGGCAACGACATTGGTGGAGCCGCGACGGTCGGTGTTGAGCGTCAGCTTGCCTTCCAGCTCCTTGATGACGCTGTCCATGAACGGACCGCGGAAGCCGATGGCGATGAAGGCGAGATCGGCTTTGATGATGAACTCCGAACCGGCGATCGGCTTGCGCTTCTCGTCGACCTGGCAGCACTTCACGCCGGTCAGCACGCCATCCTCGCCGACGAAGCCGAGCGTCCCGACCTGGAACTCGCGGATCGCGCCTTCGGCCTGGCTGGACGAGGTGCGCATCTTGGTCGCCCAGAAAGGCCATACGGCAAGCTTGTCCTCGGTCTCCGGCGGCCGCGGGCGGATGTCGAGCTGGGTCACCTTGACCGCGCCCTGGCGGAAAGCGGTGCCGACGCAGTCGGAGGCGGTGTCGCCGCCACCGACGACGACGACATGCTTGCCGCCGGCGAGGATCGGATCGGACGGCCAGCCATTGCTGTCAATGTTCTCGCGACCGACACGGCGGTTCTGCTGAACGAGATAGGGCATGGCATCATGGACGCCGTGCAGCTCGACGCCGGGGATCCCGGCCTCGCGCGGGGTCTCGGAACCGCCGCAGTAGAGGACGGCATCATAGTCGGCCAGAAGCGTCTCGACCTTGATATCGACACCGACATTGACGCCGCAATGGAAGGTGACGTTTTCGCCTTCCATCTGTTCGACACGGCGGTCGATGAAGTTCTTCTCCATCTTGAAGTCCGGAATGCCATAGCGCAGCAGGCCGCCGGGCTTGGTCTCGCGCTCATAGACATGCACTTCGTGGCCGGCGCGGCCGAGCTGCTGCGCTGCCGCGAGTCCGGACGGGCCGGAACCGATGATGGCGACCTTCTTGCCCGTATGGACGGTTGCCGGCTGCGGAACGATGAAGCCGAGTTCATAGGCCTTGTCGGCGATCGCCTGTTCGACCGTCTTGATCGCGACCGGCATGTCTTCGAGGTTCAGCGTGCAGGCTTCCTCGCACGGAGCGGGACAGACGCGGCCGGTGAATTCCGGGAAGTTGTTGGTCGAATGCAGGTTGCGGATCGCCTCTTCCCACTTGTTGTTGTAGACGAGGTCGTTCCAGTCCGGGATCTGGTTGTGCACCGGGCAGCCCGTCGGACCATGGCAATAGGGAATGCCGCAATCCATGCAGCGCGCCGCCTGCTTGGTGACTTCGGCATCCGACATGGGGATGGTGAACTCACGGAAGTGACGGATGCGGTCGGACGCCGGCTGGTACTTCATGACCTGCCGGTCGATTTCCATAAAACCTGTAACCTTGCCCATGTCTACTTCCCTCAATCTCCGCCGCTATCGCAGCCAGTTCTCGATCTTTAGTCCCGGAACCCGGGAAAACTCGGTTTCGTTGTTCGTCACCAATACGGCGTCCAGCGCCACCGCATGGGCTGCGATCCAAAGATCATTTGGACCGATGTTCTTTCTTTGCCTCAGCGCCAGCCGGATCTCGGCGTAACGCTGGTCCGTCGGCAGTTGCAGAGGCGCCGCGTAGAGGCGTCGCGTCACCGCGGAGACCTTCTGCGCCAGCTCCTGGGAGCCGTTCTTCTTCACGCCGTACCAGATCTCACCATGGGTGATGATGCTGATGAAGACGTTCTCCTCTCCAACCTCAAGCAGCCGGTCGAGTACCTTTCCACGCGGCTCCCTGACGATCGCCGAAACGATGTTGGTATCGAGCATGTACCGCATCAGATCTCGACCTCACGGAGCGGCATCAGATCATCGTCGTTCTCGACGAAATCCTCTCCACCCCAGGCTTCCGCCTGCTTCAGATACTCGATCAGTCCGGCCGTCACTGCCGTCCGCATCAGGATTGAGCCATCCGGTTGACGCACCATGATGGCGCGATCGCCCTCAAGATCGAATTCCTTGGGGATGCGAACAGCCCTGCTTCGACCGTTCCTGAAGATGGCAACTGCAACCTCGCCACCCTCACCAGTGTCTTTGACATCTTCGTTCATGACACGCTCCACAGATGTGATATCCTCGAAGCATATCACACTATTTGCGCTTGCAGAACCTATTCTGCCGCCACTCCCATGCGCATGCGCTCCATGTCCTCGAGCGCACGGCGGTATTCGACCGGCATGACCTTGCGGAACTTCGGACGGAAGCCGGCCCAGTTGTCGAGGATCTGCTTGGCCCGGAGCGAACCGGTGTAATGCAGATGGTTCGAGATCAGCTGGTAGAGGCGTTCCTCGTCATGGCGGGTCATGTCGCCAGACACGTCGACGCGCCCCTTGTGCATGAGGTCGCCGCCGTGATGGTGCAGCTTCTCCAGCATGTCGTCCTCTTCCGGAACCGGTTCGAGTTCGACCATCGCCATGTTGCAGCGCTTGGCGAAATCGCCGCTCTCGTCGAGCACATAAGCCACACCGCCCGACATGCCGGCCGCAAAGTTGCGCCCCGTTTCGCCGAGCACGACGACGACGCCGCCGGTCATGTATTCGCAGCCATGGTCACCCACGCCCTCGACGACGGCGACCGCGCCGGAATTGCGCACGGCGAAGCGTTCACCGGCCACGCCGCGGAAATAGCACTCACCGGCGATCGCGCCGTAGAGAACGGTATTGCCGACGATGATCGATTCCTCGGCGACGATCCGGGCATTCTCCGGCGGGCGCACGATGATGCGGCCACCCGACAGGCCCTTGCCGACATAGTCATTGCCATCGCCCACCAGATCGAAGGTGATGCCGCGGGCGAGGAAGGCGCCGAAGGACTGGCCAGCCGTGCCGTTCAGCGTCACGTGGATGGTGTCGTCCTTCAGACCCTTGTGGCCATAACGCTTGGCAAGCTCGCCCGACAGCATGGCGCCGGCCGAACGGTCGACGTTCTTGATGTCGACGTCGAAGACCACCGGCTGCTTGGCTTCGAGCGCAGGCATCGCCTTTTCGATCAGCTTGCGATCGAGCACGTCGTCGATCGGATGCTTCTGACGCTCGGTCCAGTAGGTGGCCGGCTTCGGTGCCTCGACCTTGTGGAAGATCTTCGAGAAGTCGAGCCCCTTGGCCTTCCAGTGCGCCAGCATCTCTTCCTTTTCCAGAAGCTCGGAAGCGCCGATGATCTCGTCGAGGCGGGCAACGCCCAGCGAAGCGAGGATTTCGCGCACTTCCTCGGCGACGAAGAAGAAGTAGTTGACGACGTGTTCCGGCGTGCCCTTGAACCGCTTGCGCAGGACCGGGTCCTGGGTGGCGACACCCACGGGACATGTGTTCAGGTGACACTTGCGCATCATGATGCAGCCGGCCGCGATCAGCGGAGCGGTGGCGAAGCCGAACTCGTCTGCCCCGAGCAGCGCACCGATGATGACGTCACGGCCGGTCTTCAGGCCGCCGTCGACCTGCAGCGCGATGCGCGAGCGAAGGCCGTTGAGCACCAGCGTCTGCTGGGTTTCGGCAAGGCCGATTTCCCAAGGGGAGCCGGCATGCTTCAGCGAGGTGAGCGGCGAGGCCCCCGTACCGCCATCGAAGCCGGCAATGGTGATGTGGTCGGCGCGCGCCTTGGCCACACCGGCGGCAACCGTGCCGACGCCGACTTCCGAGACGAGCTTCACCGAGATATCGGCGACCGGGTTTACGTTCTTCAGGTCGAAGATCAGCTGCGCCAGGTCTTCGATCGAATAGATGTCGTGGTGCGGCGGCGGCGAAATCAGGCCGACACCCGGCGTCGAGTGGCGGGTCTTGGCAATCGTCGCATCGACCTTATGGCCGGGCAGCTGGCCGCCCTCGCCGGGCTTGGCCCCCTGCGCCACCTTGATCTGCAGCACATCGGCATTGACCAGGTATTCGGTGGTCACACCGAAGCGGCCGGAGGCGACCTGCTTGATCGCCGAGCGTTCCGGGTTCCGGCTGCCATTGGCCAGCGGCAGGTAGCGGTCGGCTTCCTCGCCGCCCTCGCCGGTGTTCGACTTGCCGCCGATCCGGTTCATGGCCACTGCAAGCGTCGTGTGCGCCTCACGGCTGATCGAGCCGAAGGACATAGCGCCGGTCGAGAAACGCTTGACGATCTCGGCGGCCGGCTCGACCTCGTCGATCGAGATCGGCTTGCGGCCGAGCGCCTCGGCGCCCTTAATCTTGAACAGGCCACGAATGGTGTTGAGACGCAGCGAGGTCTCGTTCACCAGTTCCGCAAACTCGCGGTAGCGGTCCTGGCTGTTGCCGCGGACCGCATGCTGGAGAGCGGCAATGGAGTCCGGGCTCCAGGCATGGTTTTCGCCGCGCATGCGGTAGGCATATTCGCCGCCGATATCGAGCGTGTTGGCCAGAACCGGATCCTTGCCGAAGGCCGCCTTGTGGCGCGCCACCGTCTCTTCGGCGATCTCGACGAGACCGATGCCCTCGATGGTCGTTGCGGTGCCGAAGAAATACTTCTCAACCAGATCCGACGACAGGCCGACGGCGTCGAAGATCTGCGCGCCGCAATAGGACTGATAGGTCGAGATGCCCATCTTGGACATGACCTTGAGAATGCCCTTTCCGACCGCCTTGATGTAGCGGTAGACGACTTCGTCCTCGGACACTTCCTTGGGGAATTCGCCATGCTTGTGCATGTCGAGCAGCGTGTCGAAGGCGAGATAGGGGTTGATCGCTTCCGCGCCGTAGCCGGCGAGACAGCAGAAGTGATGGATCTCGCGCGGTTCGCCCGATTCCACGACGAGGCCGACGGAGGTGCGAAGCCCCTTGCGGATCAGGTGGTGATGGACAGCCGCCGTCGCCAGCAGCGCCGGAATGGCGATGCGGTCGGGACCGACCTGGCGATCGGACAGCACGATGATGTTGTAGCCGCCGCGAACGGCAGCCTCGGCCCGCTCGCACAGGCGATCGAGCATTTCCGGCATGCCTTCGGCGCCGCGCTCGGCGTCGTAAGTGAAGTCGAGCGTCTTGGTGTCGAACCGGTCCTCGGTGTGGCCGATCGACCGGATCTTTTCGAGATCGCCATTGGTCAGGATCGGCTGACGCACCTCAAGCCGCTTGGCATGCGCCATGCCGGCATGGTCAAGAATGTTCGGGCGCGGGCCGATGAACGATACGAGGCTCATGACGAGTTCCTCGCGGATCGGATCGATCGGCGGGTTGGTAACCTGGGCAAAGTTCTGCTTGAAATAGGTGTAGAGCAGCTTCGACTTCTGCGACATCGCGGAAATCGGCGTGTCGGTGCCCATCGAGCCGATCGCTTCCTGGCCGGTGGTGGCCATCGGCGACATCAGAAGCTTTGTGTCCTCGCTGGTATAGCCGAAGGCCTGCTGGCGATCGAGCAGCGAGACATCGCGGCGCAGCGCCCGCGGTTCCACCGGCTTCAGATCCTCGAGGATCAGCTGGGTGCGGTCGAGCCATTCGCGATAGGGGTGGCTGCGGTAGAGCTCGGACTTGATCTCCTCGTCGCCGATGATCCGGCCCTTTTCCATGTCGATCAGCAGCATCTTGCCCGGCTGCAGGCGCCACTTCTTGACGATGGTTTCCTCCGGCACCGGCAGCGTGCCGGCTTCCGATGCCATGATGACGCGGTCGTCGCTGGTGACGATGTAGCGGGCGGGGCGCAGGCCGTTGCGGTCGAGCGTCGCGCCGATCTGCTTGCCGTCGGTGAAGGCGACCGCTGCCGGTCCGTCCCACGGCTCCATCAGCGCAGCGTGGTATTCATAGAAGGCCTTGCGTTCCGGGCTCATCGACTGGTTGCCGGCCCAGGCCTCCGGGATCAGCATCATGACGGCCTGTGCCATCGGATAGCCGCCACGCATGAGGAATTCGAGCGCGTTATCAAAGCAGGCGGTGTCCGACTGGCCCTCGTAGGAGATCGGCCAGAGCTTGGAAATGTCCGAACCGAACAGCGGCGAAGACACAGACGCCTGGCGCGCCGCCATCCAGTTGACGTTGCCGCGCAGCGTGTTGATTTCGCCGTTATGGGCGACCATGCGGTACGGGTGCGCCAGTCGCCAAGACGGGAAGGTGTTGGTCGAGAAGCGCTGGTGAACAAGCGCCACGGCCGATTCAAAGCGCGGATCGGCGAGGTCCTTGTAGTAGGCCCCAACCTGGAAGGCGAGGAACATGCCCTTGTAGACGATGGTCGAGGAGGACAGCGATACCGGATAGAAGCCGGTGTCCTCACCCTTGAACTCGTCATAGATGCGGTTCGAAATCACCTTGCGCAGCAGGAACAGACGGCGTTCGAACTGCTCCTGGGTCGCGGCGTCACGGCCGGCACCGATGAAGACCTGGATATGGCGCGGCTCGGTCGCGGCGATGTCCGGCGCCTTCGACAGCGATGAGTTGTCGACCGGCACGTCGCGATAACCGATCAGCACCTGGCCCTCGGCCAGACAGACATCAGCGATGACCTTCTTGAAATGCGCGATCTGGGTCTCGTCCTGCGGGAAGAAGAAGTGACCCACGGCATATTCGCCGGCCTTCGGCAGGGTGATGCCCTGCTTGGCCATTTCCTCACGGAAGAAGCGGTCGGGGATCTGCACCAGAATGCCGGCGCCGTCGCCCATCAACGGATCGGCACCGACGGCGCCGCGATGGGTGAGGTTTTCCAGGATGAACAGGCCATCCTTGACGATCTGGTGCGACTTCTTGCCCTTCATGTGGGCGATGAAGCCGACGCCGCAGGCGTCATGCTCGTTGCGCGGATCATAAAGACCCTGTTTGGCAGGAAGGCCGGAGGCGCCCGCTCGCACCGTGAGCGCGCCGGTCGCGGCGTTCGATGCCTGAACGATCTCTTCGGATGGCGTCATCTTGGTCATTGCCTTCCCTCCATTTGCACCCCGGAACCCGGGCCTTGTCCGCCAGAACCGCTGGCGTCGACGCCGGCGCAGCCGCGCCATTCTGGAGAGAAAACCTCTCACCCTGATGACAAGCGGACCGCACCGGCTCCAAATTGACGAATTAGGTCAATTGTTCTGACCTATTTTCCAATTTTCTATGACAGAAACTGCATGGACGCGCAAGGCGGAACCACAAAAAATTAACGCGCCACCGGACGGAATATTGCCGCAGAAGGCTAATAGCGCGCAACTTTATGACGCCAAGTCGAAGGATCCACAAAACTTGTTGCGCGGGCGTATAATTCCGCTTCGGTCCGCTGCGGATTGGATTGATCGGCCCGGGGAAATCCCTAATCTCACGGCAGACAAAATCGAGACACCAAAACGGGATTATTGCCATGTTCTTCGCCTCGGACAACTGGGCCGGCGCCCACCCGAAGATTGCCGACAGCCTCGCGCGCGAAGCCTCGGGCTACGCCGCCGCCTACGGCACCAGCGATCTCGACCGCCGCATCGAGGAGCACTTCAACGCGCTCTTCCAGCGGGAGGTCGCGGTCTTCTTCGTCGGAACGGGAACGGCGGCCAATTCGCTGGCGCTGGCGGCCGTCGCCAAACCGGGCGGCGTCACCTTCTGCCATTCCGAAGCGCATGTGACGGCCGATGAGTGTGGCGCGCCCGAGTTCCTGACCGGCGCCTGCCGGCTCGTCCCCGTTCATGGACCCGGCGGCAAGATGGACAAGGACGCACTGTCCGCCGCGATCGGCCGCTTTCCGCCCGGTGCCGTGCACCAGGGGCGGCCCATGGCGATCACCATCACCCAGGCAACCGAATCCGGCACCGTCTACAGCCTCGACGAGATCGAGGCGATCGGCAAGGTGGCCCGCGACAATGGCCTGCCGCTGCACATGGACGGTGCCCGCTTTGCCAATGCACTCGTCGCCCTCGACGCCAGTCCCGCCGACATGACCTGGAAGCGCGGCGTCGATATCCTGTCCTTCGGCGCCACCAAGAACGGCTGCTGGTGCGCCGAGGCGATCATCTTCCTGAAACCCGAGCTGGCCACCGAAATGCCCTTCATCCGCAAGCGCTCGGCCCAGCTCTTCTCCAAGACGCGTTTCATCTCCGCGCAGTTCGAAGCCTATCTGGAGGGCGGGCTGTGGCTCGACCTGGCGCGAAACGCCAATGCCATGGCAGACCGCCTGCGCGCCGGCATCGACGCGGCATCGAAGAGCCGGCTCGCCTGGCGCACCACCACCAACGAGGTCTTCGCCGTCCTGCCGAAGGAAGCCGCCGCCCGGGCCGAAGCACAGGGCGCCAAGTTCTACGACTGGCCGGTTCCCGCCGAAACGCCGGACCTGCTGCAGACCGATGAAATGCTGATCCGGCTGGTCACCAGCTTTGCCACGACCGCCGACGACGTCGACCGCTTCCTCGTCATGCTTGCCTGAGCGATCGGCAGGACCCAAGCCCCGACAACGAGAAAGGGCGGTCCATTGCTGGGCCGCCCTTCTGCTTTCCGGAGTAAACGGACGCTACATCAGGCGACACGCGCCTCGATCGCCTTCGGCGCATTGCTCGTTTCGGCGGAAATCGCGATCCGGCGCGGCTTCATGGCCTCGGGAATGTTGCGCAGAAGATCGATATGCAGCAGGCCGTTCTTCAGCGAGGCGCTGCGCACTTCCACATGGTCTGCCAGCTGGAAGCGGCGCTCGAAGGCGCGCTTGGCAATGCCACGATAGAGGAATTCGGTCTCCTCGACCTTGTCTTCCTCGGCCTTCTCGCCCTTGACGATCAGGACCTGGGCATGGGCCTCGATGGAAAGCTCGCTTTCATCGAAACCGGCAACCGCCATGGTGATGCGATAGGTGGTCTCGCCGGTGCGTTCGATATTGTAGGGCGGATAGGTCTGGGCCTGCTCCGGCTGACCGAGGCTGTCCAGCATGGTGAACAGGCGGTCGAAGCCGACGGTGGAGCGGTAGAGCGGGGAAAAATCGACGTGACGCATGGTGTCCTCCTTGAAGCGACGGTTTGCGGTTTTCTTCATTCGGTGCCCCGTATCCGGCGGCGACGGAATGACTTGCGATCCCTTGATGGCGACCACGGAATTGAGATGGGAACCGGGCAAATCGAATTCAAGAGCGGTTCCGGCCGATGAACTGAACGTGAATGCGCGGTTCAGCGCGAGTTCAATAGAGGGGTGCAATATGGGCGCCATCGGATGTCTCAACCGATGGCCGGAAGATATCGTCCCTTCCCTTCCGGTCGCGCTTCGCCGGAACCGCGCCAGTCTCCCCGCCCTCGCGGTTCCGGCTTTTTTCTTTGACCTTCCCCGGCCTTCATCCTATCCGATGGGACAAAGCGGCGGTTGTGCCCGCATATGATTCGGTGAATGCGAGCATGGACCCCATCCTACACGCCACTCCCGGCAATCCGATCCCCGGAACCCCCTTGACCGGCTTCTTCAACGGCCATCGCGGCTTGAAGCTGCGCTATGCCGTTTTCCGCTCGGACGCGCCCATTGCCAAGGGAACGGTGGTACTGCTGCACGGCCGCAACGAGGCGATCGAGAAATATTTCGAAACGATCCGCGAGCTCAACCAGCGCGGTCTGTGGGTGGCGACCTTCGACTTTCGCGGACAGGGTGGCTCGCAGCGTCTGCTGAAGAACCCGCGCAAGGGCCATGTCCATCGCTTTTCCGATTATGTGCGCGACCTGGAACTGTTCATCGAACAGATCGTCTTGCCGGACACCCGCCTGCCCTTTTTCCTGCTGGCCCATTCGACCGGCGGGCTGATTTCGCTGCTCGCAGCACCGCGCCTTGCCAACCGCATCGACCGCATGGTGCTGCTTGCCCCCTTCGTCGGGCTCGGCGGGCAAAAACTGTCGCCCAAGAACATTTACCGGATTGCGCGGATCCTCACCTTCACCGGCCTCGGGCATATCTGCCTCACCGCCGACGATCCGACCAAGCCCTATGACGACAATCCGCTGACCTCCGATCCCTTGCGCTACCAGCGCAATGTCGAGATCCTCAAAGCCCATCCGGAACTGGCACTCGGCCCCCCGACGGCCCGCTGGCTCTACGAGGCGCAGAAGGCGATCAAACGAGTGTCGTCGCCGGCGCATCTCGCCTCGATCACCGTGCCGACCGTCATCGTCGCACCCGGCAATGATCCGATCGTGCCCTATGCATATCAGGAGAAACTGTCGCAATATTTCCGCGCGGCACAGCTGGTGCCAGTCGCGGGCAGCCGTCATGAGCTCCTGCAGGAGCGGGACCGCTACCGGGCCCAGGCGCTCGCCGCCTTCGACGCCTTCATTCCCGGCGGCGATGCGGAGCCGCAAACCGGCGATGCGACGCCCGCTGCGGCGCTTTCCGAGAACTGATCGAAGGTGATCCAGCGCGACACTCAGTTGTCGCGCAGCATCTCCATCGCCTGGCGATGCAATTCGGCGCTACCCGCGGCGATGATCGAGCCGCCCGCCTCCGGACGAGCTCCGTCCCAGGTGGTGATGCAGCCGCCGGCCTGCTCGATGATCGGGATCAGCGCGCCGACATCATAAGGCTTCAGCACCGTCTCGATGACGAGATCGACATGGCCGGCCGCCAGAAGCGCATAGGCATAGCAATCGATGCCATAGCGGAACAGCTTGACCCGGTCCTGAACGGCCTGGAACTTCGCCACTTCCGGCCCCTTGAACAGATGCGGCGAGGTGGTGAACAGGATGGCATTGTCGATGCCGCCACAATCACGGGTACGGATCTGGCGCTCGCCATCGGGACCTCTGTACCAGGAGCGCTCGCCGTCGGCGAAATAGCGCTCGCCGGTAAAGGGCTGGTCCATCAGGCCCATCACGGCGCGGCCCTTTTCCTGGAAACCGATCAGCGTTCCCCAGACCGGCAGACCGGAGATGAAGGCACGCGTCCCGTCGATCGGGTCGATTACCCAGACATGCTCGCGATCGGTGCCAATGTCGGCATGTTCCTCACCGAGAATGCCGTGATCCGGAAATTCCGCCTCGATCAGCGCGCGGATCGCCGCCTCGGCCGCCTGGTCGCCCTCGGTCACCGGGTCGAAACCACCTTGGTCCTTGTTGGCGACGCTGAGCGGCGAGCGAAAGCGCGGCAGGGTTTCCGCCTTGGCGGCTTCGGCGAGACGATTGAAGAAACTGCGGTCGGGACGCATCGGGGATTCCGCTGGCTGTATGGATCGGGTGAGCGTTTTCATAAAGCAGTTTGGCCGATTTGCAATCGCTGCAAATTTGCGGGCCTCGCGAGCGATCTGCCCAAAAAATCATCTCGCTTAAAAAAGTGTCTTTTGCGCTTGACGATTGTGCGCCGCAACAATATTATGATCGGGCAGTCTTCGGACTGTAAATGCCCTCCTTGGGTGTTTCCTCCCTAGACTTAGCCGCGCCCAGGGCGCGGTTTTTTTTGGCCTGATGCGGCCGATCAGGCATGTCCGGGAGAGGGTTATTCCGCAGCCAGCGCCGTATCGCCGGCATAACCGGCAACGAAATCCGCCATCTGCTGCATGAACAGGGCAATCGAGCCGGCCAGCGCGGAAAAATCCGCCCGCTTCGTCAGCGTCGTCTCGTCGATATAGAGCGCGCGGTTGACCTCGATCTGCAGCGCATGCAGGCCACGGGCCGGGCGGCCGTAATGCTCGGTGATGAAGCCACCGGCATAGGGCTTGTTGCGGACGGCAACGAAGCCCAGACCTTCGAGGAATTCGAGCGCCGCCTGCGACAGATCGGCCGAGGCGCTGGTGCCGTAACGGTCGCCGATGATGAAGTCGGGACGAATGCCGCTGCCGGCGACGCGGATATTGCCCGGCATGGAATGGCAGTCGATCAGCACACCGAAGCCGAAGCGGGCATGGGTGCGGGCGATCAGCTTGCGCAGGCAGGCATGATAGGGCTTGTAGATCCCCTCGATCCGTTCCAGCGCCTCGGAAACCGGAAGGCGCTTGGCGTAGATCTCGACATTCTCCGCGACGATGCGCGGAATGGTCCCGAGCCCGCCGGCAACGCGCACCGAATTGATGTTGGCAAAGGACGGGACCGGGCCGGAGAACATGCGCGGATCGAGCTCGTAGGGCTCGCGATTGACATCGACATAGGCGCGCGGGAAATGAGCCAGCAGCATTGGAGCACCGAAAGCGGGCGCTGCGCCAAAAAGCTCGTCGACATAATGGTCTTCGGACCGGCGGATGGCGATGCCGTCAAGCCGCGACTGATCGAGGAAACTGGAAGGGTAGCGGCGACCGCTGTGCGGCGAGTTGTAGACGAAGGGAATGGACTGCGTTTCCGGTTCGCGCACCTCGAACAGATCGAAATCGCCTGTCATTCCGTTCCCGGTTCCTCTTCTTTACCAAGTCACAACCTTGTTGCTTCGACCATGTTGCCAGTTGGCCTTGCGAAAGTCCATATTGCAGACAATGGCGCTCGAGCCCGGAAAACCGGTTCTTCACCGGATGTTTACTCGACATGAGCAAACTTTAAAGCCCGAAAGCCTTCCATGGAAATGAGTGAGTAGCGGACCTCCAATGATTCAGAAAATTCTTCTCGCCGAAGACGACAACGACATGCGCCGATTCCTGGTGAAGGCCCTGGAAAAGGCGGGATACAAGGTGTCCTCCTTCGACAACGGCGCCAGCGCCTATGACCGTCTCCGGGAAGAGCCCTTCTCGCTGCTTTTGACCGACATCGTGATGCCCGAAATGGACGGCATCGAACTGGCGCGCCGCGCCACCGAACTCGATCCGGACCTGAAAGTGATGTTCATCACCGGCTTTGCCGCCGTCGCGCTCAATCCCGATTCGCAGGCTCCGAAGGACGCAAAGGTCCTGTCCAAGCCTTTCCACCTTCGTGACCTGGTCAACGAAGTCAACAAACTCCTTGCGGCATAAGGGGTTTTGAAGGCGGCGTAAAAAACTCGTCACAAAACCAGAAAAACCCTATTGACGGGGCCAAGGGTTTTGTGGTCTAGAGCCGCCATCGGATGGGCGTGTAGCTCAGCGGGAGAGCACTACGTTGACATCGTAGGGGTCACAAGTTCGATCCTTGTCACGCCCACCATTCGATCTCTCTGAGATTAAACAGAAATCCGCTTCGGCGGATTTTTGTGTTTTTAGGCTTCAGGCTGCAGGTGACACCCAACTGACACGCAGGGTCAGACTAGGGGCTTAAGATCGACTTTGAGCTCCGCAAGATAGTCGTCAATGGCTCGCCTCCCCTTACTCAGGTAATCCGGCGAAAAGTGCGCATACCGCTCTGTGACACCAGGTCTACGGTGACCTAGCAGCCCCTCCACCTCCCAGACGGGAACATCCCTCCTCCGCAGCTCAGTGGCCATCGTATGACGAAGACTGTAGGGCGTTATGAGCCGTGGGAGATGGGCGAAGGCGACCGCACGATTGAATGCACCTTTAATCGATCCGACCGGCTTGTCCCACCACATAACAAACCTTTCCCCAGCCGCAGAGCTTACGAAGGGAAGGAGAGTGTCGGTTATCGGCACAATGGGTCGATATTTCTTGGTTTGCCTTCGGCCTTTCGGGTTCAGATCGATGCGGCGATCCGTCAGGTTTACCTGGGCAGGTCTGAGGTCGAGAACTGCATCCGGCCGAGATAGCGTGTTGATCATGATCATCACAAAAACATAAAGGTGCGGAGTGCGCTTTGTCGCCTCTATCAAGCGAGCCATTTCCGACTGGTTGAGGAGATAGGGTGATTTCTGATCACTACGATCCCGCTCTCCCCTAATGAACGGGGCACTCGTTATCTCTCCGTACTTCCACGCTCGATTTACGGCAGCCCTCCCCACCGACATAATCCGGTCGACATAACTGTTCTTGTAGTCGTGCCGCTTAAGCCAGTCGACGAACTCATTTTGTCTCGACATGGTCAAATCGGCTACCGAACTCTCGCCCCAAAACTCAGTCCAGCGCCTCAAGGCAATCTGGGTCACCTGATCAGACGGCAGGTCGCTCCCATGCTGCTCCCAATAACGGATCAGAACGAGAGCCAGCGGGACGTCTGCCGGCCTGGCATCCTTGGGAGTTACCTGTTGAACGACGAACTCCGCGAGCGCTATTTTGGCTTCATGAAGGTCTTTTGTGCCAAGAGAAATGCGACGTGTTTGTCGGGCGGAGCTGTCGTAGAAAGCAGCTTTCCAGACGGGGGAGCTACCGTGTTGGGTAAGGTAGTAGTCGCCGATTTGGAAACGTGCTTCGGACATGGGGATACGCTCCTACTGTTTACAAAATCATCGATTGAGCTGGCGGAATATCGTGCTCGGTTCCCGATGACGACATAGCCGATCTGGCCCGCCTTCCTGAGGCGCTGCAGGGTAAAGACTGACACCCCAAGCCGCTTTGCCGCCTCTTTTTCAGTCAGAAGTTCAGAAGCGGCTACCTGGTGCTTCATCACATTCTTTATAAATTTCATGTGGGCTCATTGCCTCTTATGGCGACGTCAGCATCCCCGCCGCCAGAGCCAGTGCAACTGATTGCACCAGCACCACAGTCCGCCCGCACAGCCGCCTTTATGATGTTTAGCACTTCCGCCGCTGTGGACCGGTCATTGCGAGCGGCCCGATCCGCCAACTTCTGCTTCAGTTCCTCAGGCAGCCTGATTTTTAACTCTTTCATAGATGGCCTCCGATTTGTGGACCAATATAAACCCTTAGGGACCCAAAGTAAAGGACCCAAACGGACCCAATTGGGCTACCAATGGGCCATGCCGGGTGCTAGAGTAGGACGACATGAGAGAGAGACCGATGTCCCACACAGACCCACAATTCAAACTGCGGCTTCCCCAGAAGCTCAAGGAACAGGTAGAGCGAGCAGCGGAAGAAGGTGGCCGAACCATTTCAAGCGAGATCGTCCGCAGGCTGGAATGGAGCTTTTCCCAACAGCCATTGAGCGCCGTCGCGGCGGGGCAAGCAAGTGAGACGAACCTTTTAACCCGCCTAGTCTCAGTTGAAGCTCGCCTCTCCATCTTGGAGCACGCTATTGGCGAGCATATTGGCCTGCAGCCGGTTTTTCGGACACCGAGTTAAGCTAATCCCACCTTTGTTTCAAAGTCATTGGGGCTGAGATAGCCCAGCGTCGAGTGGCGGCGCTTCGGATTGTAGAAGCGCTCGATGTAATCGAAGACATCCGCTCTTGCGTCATTCCTCGTGCGATAAATCCTCCGCGCTGTTCTCTCCGTTTTCAGTGATGAGAAGAAGCTTTCCATTGCAGCGTTGTCCCAGACATTTCCAGAGCGGCTCATGGAGCAGGTGATGCCGTGGTCGCTCATGAGACGCTGGAATTGCTCGCTCGTATATTGGCTTCCCTGATCGGAATGATGCAGTAGCGCGTCTGGTTTTCCTCGACGCCAGATTGCCATGATCAGCGCATCTGTGACGAGTTGGGCCGTCATGTTGGCATTCATCGACCAGCCGACAACACGGCGTGAGAACAGGTCGATGACGGCCGCGACATACAGCCAGCCTTCTGCTGTCCAGATGTAGGTGAAGTCGGCCACCCATTTCTGGTTCGGTCGCTCTGCCATGAACTGACGGTCCAGCACGTTCGGCATGATGACGGCACGGTCACCGGAATCTTTCGGCAAGCCACGCCGTCTCGGCCTGGCCCTGAGCGCATTCAAGCGCATCAGCCGCTCGATACGATGGAGGCCACAGGATAATCCTTCTTCCAGCACGTCATGCCATACGCGGCGAGCACCATAAGTACGGTCGCTCGATTTGAAGCTCTGCCTGATCTTGTCCAGCAGAACCTCATCATAGCGAGCGCGTTCACTCGCAGAACGATTGAGCCAGGCATGGAAACCTGAACGAGAAACCCCTAGCGCTTCGCAGAGCCATGCCACCGGCCAGATCGAACGGTGCTTTGCAATGAACGCGAACCTCATATCGCGTCCCTGGCAAAGTAGGCTGCGGCCTTTTTTAGGATGTCGCGCTCCGCCTTCAACTTGGCGACTTCACGACGGAGCCGCTCGATCTCAAGCTGCTCTGGCTTCATCTGGCCTTTTCCAGGAAAGGACTGGCTGGGATCGTCGCCGTATTCGCGAACCCATTTGCGCAACACATTCTCGTGGACATCAAGGTCACGGGCCGCCTGGGCAACAGCGACCCCACGCTCCTTGACCATCTTTACCGCCTCAAGCTTGTACTCGCGGCTGAACTTCCTTCGTTGCATTCATGCTCTCCGGTTTCAGGAGGAACACCTTAACTCAGTGTCCATGAAACCGGCAGCAGGCCATATCGACAATTCTGACGACGTATCCTCGGAAATGTTGGCGCGGGGCAAAGTGCTCATCGACCCTGCCACTTAACGCCCATGGAACCAATAAAAACGAGTAGGGTCACACTGGCCGGCGCATCGTTCCGCTTGGGAGATGACCCTGCGCTCACGAAGGCAGTAGCGAAGAATTTTTTCCAGAAGGCCACCAAAGAGCGGGCTTCACGCCGGAAAAAGCTGAAGACCGCCACGACAAACGCCGAACGAGCAAAGGCACAGTACCGCTATTACAAGGATTTTCACGTTAAGCTGGCATCGGTCATCTACGCAGCGCGAGACCTTGATGACGCCCTTCGCCCCTCTGTCGCCGACTGCATCGAAATGGCAAAGCAGCTTAATCTGGCTAAGCCCATCAACGAGCCAGCCCAGCTACGTAGAAAGGCGAAATCCGCTGGTGGCCACCGTTATTACTTCGACTTCGGGCCGATGCACGGTGCGGCACAGAACATAGTTGCCGACATGCTCCGGGAGACCTTCAAGCCAAAGGCTTTCCAATACGGGGTACGGGGGAGCGCGGGGATCAGTCAGGCAATTGGGGAAGCGAAGAAGCTAATCGGCGAGGGCTATCATTACGCCCGACGTCTCGACATCAAAAAATTCTTCGACACCTTCGACCATTCCGCTATATTGGCGGCGCCGCTTCCGATCTCAGGCAAAGTCGTTGAGCACGTCGTGATCGGACGGCATATCAGTGTTAAGGTTGATGGTAAGCTGAAGAAGTCCTCTCAGTGGGCAGATACTGCTTCTCACATCAATCTCATCGCGACCCAAGGCATTCCACAGGGTAGTGCATGCTCTCCTCTGGTAGCGGCATTCTTCATATGGCAGCTCAATTTGAAGCTGCCAGCAGGGATCAAAATCATCAACTACGTTGACGATTTCCTTATCCTCGCGAAGACCAAATCGGATTGGAGCAGGCCAGCCAGGCCCTGAAAGAAGCGATTGCCTCTTTGCCGGTGGGCTCGTTTGAGCTGTCCGAGAAATCGGGCAGCTCCCCTGCCCAAAAGGGATCGTGTTTTCCATTTGATTTTTTAGGGCACCGCTTCGATTTCGAAAGCGGAGTTTTGTTTATCTCGGTCACGGAAGCGAACACGCTTAAGGCCCACACCGAGCTGATGAAGCGGATGGCGAGCATCGAGCAAGCGGAAATGAAATTCGCCAAGTATACCAAGCTGATGGAGACCGATGCGAAAGGCGCTAAGCACGTCAAGCTGATGAAAGCGGAGATTGAGGCGGACTTCCTAGAGATGGCTCGCTACATTCTCGGATGGGAGAACGCATTCAAGGCCGCAGATGACATCGGCGCAAACAAAAAAGAACTGAAGGAGAACCTAGAGTTACTGGCTCAGCAGCATGAGTTCTTAGACGTAGAGAAGGCTTTCCACGCTGCGTCCCAAATGCCCCTCCACTTGATCGATCCATATTGAACCAATGGATTAGCTCCAGCCCCTTCTGGTACCGGGAAGTCAGAGGCTATTCGTTGCCAGCTACTTCAGGAACTGCAGTTTCGTAACCGCCCAGCCATCGTTCTCAGGTGAGTGTCTCACCTCGCCCTGATAGTAGGTTCTGAGCATCGCACCGAACCCATTCTGACTATCGACATACCCCACGATACCGAACTCGCAACGTGCTAAGCTGATCGATACGACTTTGATGTCGCTCATCCACGGGAACGATGCTGAGGAGGGTGCTTTCAAGGACCTACGGACAGCATCTTGCATGAACGCGTACGCCGACGGTGCTTTTCGACTACCACACTCGTTGGCTCGCTGCGGACGCCCTCTGGCTTTGGAGGGACGTCGCTTCACAGATTCCGCGATGTTGGATCGGGCGACACCCAAGGTCTCACACACCGTCGTCATCGGGAACCGTCCTTCGGCAACGAGAGCGAGCGCAACAGGTGTTTTTTTGACCCTGATGCGATCTCAAGCGCTTCCTTGAGGATTTCGCCTTCCATCGTCTTCTTGCCGAGGAGGCGCTGCAGCTCTTTAACCTGGTTCTGAAGCGCTCTGTATTCGGATGCAGGAACGACCTCTTCCTGCGATGCCGTGGCCGTCAGCGCACCCTGCGCCGCAAGTTTGCGCCAGGCGAATAGCTGGTTCGGTTGAATGCCGTGCCGTCGCGCCACGATGCTGACCGTGACATCAGGCTCGTAGGTCTCCTGGACTATCGCCAGCTTCTCCGCTGTCGACCAGCGACGGCGACGCTCACGGCCGGACAGCACTTCAATCTTGGGGATGTGACTGGTCATAATGGGCACATTACTCCTAACACTTAGCAAGTGGGAGATCGTGTCCGGGGATTTAGGGGGCCACTACAGTGCCCCACTGCAAGGTGGCCTCGGGAATTGTGTGCGAAAGTCTTGGGGGACTGTCGGAAGAGCATGTCGCAGATGCTCACTATTCTGCGCCAGAGCCCGCACTGATCGCGGCCCAAGTCGCGATAAGTTGGTGTTAGCACGGGTTGAAGGGATCCAGTGCCACTGAAACGCACTCGTATCCTTGATTATGTATGCCGAGACAGTTGCTTTTTTAAGCAGCGATCACACGCTCCTTGGCCGCAACCTTCACAAAGAGATAGACACGTGGATGACCGGGCTCACCATTCAAGCGCTCGATGGTGGCCGTAACCCGGTGTTCAGCGATCCAGACAAGGAATGAGCGAGCTTGGAAGCGGTTGATATAGCCAAGCTTCTGGCCACGCCTTGTGACAGCGACAGCGTTTGGGTCATTCGGATTGTCTGGTTCCGCATGGAATTGCACCTCGGTACCAACGCTGTTCGTCAAGTCGCACTCAGCGGCATAATAACGGTGGCCAACGACTTCTATCAGCAGCTCGCGACTGGGATCAGTTTGGTCCAAGGGATCAACGAGCGAGAAGCCATCACTAGGCAGCTTTGCTTCCGTGAGAGCAAGCAGTTCGAAATCCGATACCTCTAGTCCGGATGCCAGGCGAAAATGCTCACGATACTGCTCAAAATCCTTGCGACTCCTGGGTGGAAGTCTCCTCATGAAGGCCCCAAGAACGCCGTCTTGATGAACGGCATGCGCCGGGTCAAAGGCCGGATATTGCCGGTAGCCAATGTCGCGGATTGAGGAAAGCGACCTTCCATTCATCAGTTCAAACTCGTCACGGCTGAAATAGCGAAACGTCGGACGAGTGTCATTGTTGAGTTCCCCGACCGCAAAACGGGTACGTGTCGCTTCGTCGTTGAGGGACTGCCAGGTCAGAAGCAGTCGCTCCGGCTCAACAATATGCTGGATCAGATTAGCCATGGACTTCACATAGAGCGGTTAGCAGGTCACGTCGACGTACAAGAATTGAAAGAAGAAAATCCGCACGCAATTTCGAGAACGGCACCGAGCAATCGAAATCACCACACCAAGTCAGGATATCGGCCATCGCATTATCTGTGAATCGAATCATAAACTCATGGAGAAGACCAGCAGGTTTATACGCCTGCAGGAACATCTCGCAGAGTTCAAGATGCCGGGTGCCCTTCATATCAGACGCATTCCAGCCGCAGTGATGCCTGCCACGTCCGATGTAAGCATCTAGGTCAGTCAACCGCGCCAAATGTTCATCGGTTTCGCCGTAGCTGAGGCTTGAGCCATTGTCGAAGAGAGGCGCCATACTCGAAATAAAGTTGTCTCCAAACACAGGTCTACCGAGAATACCCCAGTTGTCCGGATGACGATCACTATTTCCGATCAGGGCGTCGAACATGAATGTGCGTGCCCACCACTCCTTGGGATCATTGATTCCCATTGCTCGCGCCAAAGTGAGGTTCTGGCGGACAGAATGTGGCCGTCCGCGCTTACGGTCGTAGTCTCCCTTCTGCCATGCATGAATGGGGTCGCTACCGGGGATGAATCGAACGGGTGGCTCGTCGGCATAGCCGTAAAAGAACTCCACGAGCACTCCGGTCTCACCAGTCGATTGATCAATTGCCAAGAAGCAGGGAGGAACATCCAGATCGGCAACGCGAGATAGCTCATAGGCAATCAGTTCAGACCAAGTCTGCCGCGCCTGCCAGCCCGCGGGTGTTTTGAACAGATACCTATGACGCGGCAACAGAAATGGGAATGGACGCTCGGCAGGTGAAATCAAGAGCTTTTTGGGCTGCTTGCCTTCCGGATAGTATGGGTTCTCCGGGTCAACGAGCCAGTCCGTGACGTCTACGATCTCGGTCGACTGTTGTCTGATCCTGTGCCTTCCCATTCGCCCTCTGCTTCCTAGCCCCTGATCACCTTCCCAGCCATTGCCTTCAGATATAGGCGAAATAGGTAAGGTGTGATTTCGTCAAAGGGAACGACTTTCAGGGTGACGATGCCGGGAGCGAAGGGCCCTCATAAACCGTCATCCCTTCGCTCTCCGTCCGAGCTTGCCCTTCGGTGCCGCCTCGCGTTCGGCGCGGATGCGGGCGAGGAGGTGTTCGGCGGGTTCGTCGTCTTCATCCTGGGGGACCAGTTCGCCGAGGAAGGCTTTGGCTAGGATCGCCTCGTCCAGGCGGCCCACAAGTTCCAGCGCGCGCTTGGCCTCATTCGCCAGCCGGTCGATCTTAGCGAAGGCGGATTCGATGCGGCGGACGATTTCGTGTTGTTCGTCGAGCCGTAGCGAGGGAATAGGAAGATTTCGGAGGTCTCCCAGATTGATACCTTGCTGGGCTGACCCTTTCGTATTGGCGCCAATGAACTCTTTGGCCTTGTGCGACTTTAGAAAGTACATGACGAATTGGGGAGATGTACTCGGCAAAAGAGGTATCATGGCAACCTCTCGGCTTATGTTGCATCCCACCAAATCTTTGTCGACAACACAGGTTTCACCAATTGAGCCTCGGATAGCAATCAAGACCTCGCCGCCGACTAGTTCGGTCCGGCCGTACTGCTGCGCTATATGGCGATCAACCAGCTTCAATTCGGCTTTTTTAATTGTGTAGTTCTTGATGTCCCCACATCTGACTGTCGGTACGCCATCGATTACCGGTTTGCCTGTTTGCACTATGCCGTAAGGTATGCCCCTTCTCTGATCCACCAAGTCGCGCAGGCTCAGGGTCGAATGGGACATATCGTAGAGGAGATCGAGCACGGCCTGCTTGTACCGGGATACGAGGGTTTCGATGCGGGCAAGTTCGGTGCGGGCGCGGGCGGATTTCGCGTTCAACGCTTCCAGCTTGGCCACAATGCGCTTTTGCTCAGGTAGAGGCGCGATTGGGACCGGCAAACGCTTGAAGCGATCCTGTGTAAGGTTGAGACCACTATCACTTCCACCAGTTTTGATAGCGTCGATCGCCTGTTGCAATTCCTTAGACCTAAGAACACCCAAGAAGTATTTTGCACTGACTACCCTCTCATCAGCCCTGAAGCGATACATTTTGCCTGAAATAAAGAGATGCTTTCTGACTTTTTCAACCTGACATATTACCCCGCAACGCGCGCGAGGTCCCGCACAGGTCATGAGAAGGTCACCCTCGCGGACCTCTAGTTGAGGCTTAGGAGTTAAATCGGATGGGAGTTGCTTCGTATGTTCTTGCTCAAACCATCCGTCCTGTATGGCGGTAGTTTTCAAAGCGCCCCAAGTCGTTTCATCCGAAGATGGAAATTCTTCGCATTTCGGACTCCAACCTTGATCTATGGTCTTGCTGCTCTCTAGGCATGCAAGCAGGTCTTCTACGGCAGCAAGGCCCCACCCCCTCGGCAGCTCACTCATTCCGTCGTCTCCGGCAGCTCGTCGCCCAGCTCCGCCATCAGCGCCTCGATTTCCAGCGTCGCGGCCTGCAGATGGCCGAGGATGGCGGCGGCGATGTCGTCGGGTTCGATCAGGCCTTCTTCTGACTCTTCCTCCGCCTCGCGCAGCCAGGCGATATCGAGATTGTCGCCACGGGCCGCGATGGCCTCGCGTTTAAACTCCCGCCAGCGGCCGGCTTCGCCTTCATCCGGGCCACGCTCCTTGCCATAGGGGTCCTTGCCGAAGGCCTGTTCGAAGCCTTCGAAATGGGCCTCCGTCAGCGGCGTCGTCTTGCCGAATTTCGGCATCTGGGCACGTAGATCATAGATCCAGACGGCTTGGGTGTTGCCGCTCTCGGTCTTGCCGCGCGTGAGGAAGATGACATTGGTCTTGACCCCTTGCGCGTAGAAGATGCCGGTGGGCAGGCGCAGGATGGTGTGCAGGTCGCACCAGTTCATCATCATTTGGCGGAGTTCGCGCCCGCGCCCGTCTTCGAAGAGGACGTTATCGGGTACGACGATCGCCGCGCGGCCACCGGGCTCAAGCGCGCGGATGCAGTGTTCGACAAAGGGAAGCTGGTAGGAGGAGACGTTTGCGGTGACCGAGAGATCATCGCGCGTCGGCGCGCCGCCTGCCGGGCCGAAGGGCGGATTGGTGAGGATGAGATTGGCGCGGCCAAGCCCTTTGCCCTTGTCGGAGAGCGTATCGCCGAGATCGACATGGTCGCCGTCGATATCGTGCAAATAGAGGTTCATCAGCAGCAAGCGCAGCGTGCCCGGCACGTTTTCCATGCCGTGGATGGCGCGGCGCTTCTGGAAGTCCTGTTCCTTCTCGCCGAGATCCAGATAGTCGTCGGTGCGTGCCTTCATGTAGCGATCGGCGGCAATCAGGAAGCCGCCCGTGCCGGCGGCGGGATCCTGGATGACTTCGCCGGGCGTCGGCTGCATGAGGCGGACCAGAAGCTCGATCAGCACGCGGGGGGTAAAATACTGACCCGCGCCGCGCTTGGTTTCTTCCGCGTTCTTCTGCAGCAGGCCTTCATAGAGATCGCCGAACTGGTCGCGCTCTTCGGAGAACCAGTCGAGCTCGTCGATGGCGGTGACCAGCGTCGTCAGGTTCTGCGGCTCGCGCAGGAAGGTGGAGGCGTTGTCGAAGATCTTTTGCACCATTTCCGGCAGCGGGCGGGCATCGGCATAACGCTTGCGCTCTTCTGGGCTGGCCCCTTCGCCGGGTGGCAGCACGAGGGCATCGTCCTGTCCGAGCTTCGTGCTGGCGGCGCCGAGGGTGACGAGAACCTTACGGTAATGTTCAAGCTTCGCCAGTCCGTTTGCCGCGACCAGATCCGCCCAGCGCATGCCCTTGGGCAGGCTGCCCGTCTCGCGGTTGCGCTCGGACATCATCTTCAGAAACAGCAGATAGGTCAGCTCGGTGACATATTGCTGGTAGGTGATGCCGTCCTTGCGCAGGACCGTGCAGAGGCGCCAGAGTTTCTGGACGATGGCATTGGCATTCATGGCTTGATTCTCATCTGATCCGGGATCGTGATTGCGGTTGTAGTGATCATTAGTCGATGGTCAACGACGGCGTTGAGGGTCACGCGGCGGGCGGCGCCCAGATCGCCTCGTTGAAGGCGTGCAGCACCTCGTCCAGCTCGCCATCAAACTCCTGCGCGATGCGCTTGAAGCCGCCCTTGTCGGCGAAGGCACCCTGGTCGAGCAGGCTCGGGTCGGCCACGGGCTTATCCTTCAAGGCGCGACCGATGCGGCGCAGCCATTCCTTTTGCCTCTGCGTCCAGGGTCGGGAGGCCTCGATCTTGACGATCGCGTCGTCCACGCGCTTGGCATAGGGGACTAGCGGATCGCCCAAGGCTGCCTGGCGGACGAAGCCGATGATGTGGGCGGCGATATCAGAGTTGCGGGCGCGGCCGTAAGCGGCGCGCAACATGGCTTCGGAATAGTTCTTCTCATCCAGCAGCCCCGCGAGTTCGGAGAGTTCCTTGCGGGTGAGGTCACGCGGGCGCTGGGTGACGGCAATCAGCGCCGGGACCTGGTTCATGTTCTCGCGCACGAAGCGTTCGAAGCCGGTGATGTAATCTTCCGGCGTCGTGTTCTTGCCAAAGATCTCCTCGATGCGCAGCAGCTCGTCCTCCTGGGTGGAGATGACCACGCCATCGTTCTTATCCGTGAAGAGCGGGCGGCGTTCGAGCAGCTCGACGGCGCGGGGATGGTCTGCCAGCCACGCTTGCAACTCGGCACCGGAGCGGGTGGCGAGCCGCTGCAGCGCCAGGTCGGGGCTCTCGCCCGTGTGGCGCTCGAAACTCTCGCGGGTTTCGGCATCCATGCGCTTGATCAGGCTGCGCATGCGCACGATGACCTGGGCTGCCACCCAGCTTTTATCCTCTTCCGTCTCTGCACTTTGCAGATCCGTGACGAGCTGGCCGAGCGCGATATCCGGCTTGACGACGACCGGGCGCATGTCGCTCATCTCCTGCAGCTCGGCATAGAGATCGACGGCATCGAAGATGCGGAAATGCTCCTTGCCGATGTCAGGGCAGAGCCGCGTGGCGCGGCCGATCATCTGGTCATAGAGGATGCGGCTCTTGACCCGGCGGACGAAGACGAGATTGCAGATGGACGGCACGTCGACGCCTGTGGTGAGCAGATCGACCGTGACGACGTATTTTGGATAGGGATCGTTCTTGAACTTCAGGATCAGGTCATCGGCCTTGTCGACCGTGCCCGTGATCTTCGTCACCATGCCATGTGGCACGGAGTCTGCGCCGTATTCCTCCTGCAGCTCCTCGACCAGAAGGCGAACGATGTCATCGGCATGGGCATCGCGGGCGGCGAAGATCAGCGTCTTGCCGGGTTTCGACAGTGGGATCTCAGTGGCAATTGCGCGGCAGACGATGCGGTTGAAGGATTCCGAATAGACGCGCCTGTTGAAGTCGGCGAGGTCGTAATCGAGGGAGACTTCGTCGGGCAGTTCGAAGAGATCGATCTGGCCGGTCTTGCGGTCGATGATCTCGACTTCTTCGCCACCCTCGAAATGTATGCCGGCCTCCGACAGCGCCGTGGTGATGCGCTTCGGCGGCAGGTGGTCGTTGAGATAACCTTCGACGACGGCCTGGCGATAGCCATAATGGAAGACCGGGTGGCCGAAGATCTCTCGGGTGTGTAGTGCGGGTGTTGCCGTCAGCGCCACCTTCACGGCATCGAAGTAATCGAGGACCTGTCGATAGGCCGACTGGCAGTCATCGATGTTGCGGAAGCCGATATCGCTTTCGCGCAGCTCGGCATCCAGCGTGTAACCGCGATGGGCTTCGTCGACGATGATGCAGTCGAAGGTGCCGGGCGTGGGCCGTTTGGCCGGGTCCGGCTCGTTGAGGATGCGGGCGATCAACGACTGGACGGTCGCGACCTGCACCTGGTCCTCATCCTCCGGCAGTTTCTGCTCCAGCCCGGCGACCTTGTAGATCTGGGCGAAGTTCAGCATGCCCTCGATCTCGGTGGTTTCGAGCGCGTCGCTCGTCTGCCGGCCAAGCGCCTTGCGGTCGACGAGGAAGAGGATGCGGCGGAAGCGCTTGTGTTTGAGCAGGCGATACATCAGCGCGATTGCCGTGCGCGTCTTGCCCGTGCCGGTCGCCATGGAGACAAGGATGTCGCGCTGGCCGGCGACCACGGCAGTCTCGATCGCCGCGATCGCCTCTTCCTGATAGGGGCGCATGCGTCCCTTGCCGAAGCTCTCTTCAGCCAGCCCCTGGGCGGCGGTGTCGACATCGGTGGTGAGTTTGTCGAGGAGATCCTTTGGCGAGAACCAGCTCGTCATCGGGACGGCCTGGTTGGTCTCGCGCCTGACATCCCGATACCAGATGCCGGATTTTGTCACCCACTGGCGCACATAGGGCCGGCCATTGGTGGCGAAGACGAACGGGACACGGAAGGGCTCATCCAGGCCGTGTTTCCATGGACCGTGTGGATGGGCGCTTTCGGGGTCGAGCACGATGGTGCGGGCATAGCGCTCGGCCTGCTGCAGGGTGGAGGGCACATCGACGCTTTCGCGCTTGGCCTCGATGACACCAACGCAGGTGAGACCGACGAAGAGGGCATAATCCGCCCGGCCACCTTCCGAAGGCCATTCTGCGATGGCGAGATTCCGGCCTTCCTCCGGTCGGGCACCCATTTGATAGGCCAGGCGGTCGCTGTCGGCTTCCCATCCGGCATCGGCGAGCTGCACGTCGATCAGCCGGCGGGTCTGGCGTTCATCGAGCTCCAGGATGCTCGCCGCTTTCAGTCCCGCCTGCTTGAACTCGATCTGCAACTGCTCGGGCTGGGCTTCTGCCGCTTTCTGCAGTTCGGCAAGCTTGCGCGCGAGTGCGGCCTGATTGGCCTCCATCTCGACGGCGGTCTGCTCCCAGACAGCACTGTCGGCTGACGCCTGGCGAGCGAGCTCTTCGGCCGCGACGCGGGCTTTTGCAAGTTCTTCGGCCGAGGCATGGGCAGCGGCAAGCTTTTCCTCGGCTTCCCTGACCTGGGCACGCAGCGCTGCCAATTCCGCCTGGGTCGGCTCGTCAACATCTGCAGAAGCTCGGGGCGGCACAAAGGGACCAGGCTTGAAGCCCGGATCACGCCCATAGGTTCGGCGGTACCAGACGCCAAGTGCACGACAGAACTTGAGCGCTGCGAGCGCTTCGGCGGGTGAGCCGGCCAGATTGTGGGTTGCGTCGTTGCCGCTCCTGCGAACCGCATGGAAGATGTCGGCGACTTCACGCGGCAAAACCTGCTGTGTCGCCAGACGTCGCAATAGATAATTAGTGGTCTCGCGCGCGGCGGGGTCATAAACGCCGGAAAGAGCGGCGATCTCCTTGACCATGTACTCGCCGAACTGGCGGCTCTTGATCAGCGAGGTGTTGGCATCCTCGGCAAAGAAGCGCTCGGCCAGCGTGCCGAGGCGATGCAGCTCTGGGCTGATCTCCTGCAGATGACCAAAATTTACAGACAATGCCCCACCCAGCTGTTATTCTGGCACAACTTTGCCATATCATTCTTTGCTGCGCAAACGGGAGTTGAGTGCATAGGTCTTCCTGACCAGCGTCGGCTTCGGCGGCCGTGGTGATCACTGATAATGGAAGATTATCCAAGGTGAGCCTGAAACCAAAATGGCCGGGACACGCCCGGCCACAAGTGGTCTCGCAGATCGCTTAGAGCTTAGCTAGCTGACCAAGGGTCGCGCACTTCTCTTTCATCGAGGTCAGCTCCTGTTGGAGAACAGCTTTCCCCTTAATCGCTGTCGCCTTGATCTTCGTGCGAACGGCGGTCGGGGCCTCATTGATCATGTCGGCCGAGGCGCCGGCATTCTGAGCTGTTCGGAACATTTCCTTCATCACGCGGCTAATGCCCTGCTGCTGATTTTGCGGAGCGTTGTCGAGCATGATCTTGTAGAAGCCGCCGCATTCAAGAGCGTTTTGCATCACTAGTTCGTTGTCACTATCCATGTTTGAAGAGCCAGGCTCAGAGAGCATCTCGCCGATGGTGAGACCGGAATTTGCAGAGGTCGGAGCGCTCGCCGCTACTCGGGCCGTTTCAGTCTGCGCCTTCGCTACTTCACCAACCATCGTCACAGCCGCCGCTGCGTTGGTTCTGGCAACCTCGGCCTGTGCCGCTGCGGCAACTTTCTCACGTTCGATGGATGCGTTCTCCTGAACCGAAACGATGTCCGCCAACTTGCCGGCCATCTGCACGTTCGCTGCCGCTTCGGCCTTCGCAACTTCAGTGTGAGCCGCCGCCGCGATCTTCTCGCGCTCGATGGCCGCATTCTCTTGGACCACGGCAACCTCTGCCAGCTTGCCCGCGATCTGTACGTTGGCGACTGCTTCAGCCTTCGCGGTCTCCGAATTCACTTTCGCGACTTCGACTGCAACTTCAGCGTCCTTCTGGATGCGAAGGCGGTCAGTCTCTGACTGTATCTTGGTCAGGTCCACGGAGGTTGCTGCGCCGATTTTTGTCTCTTCAAGGCCAACCTTAAGCTTTTCATGCTCTAGCTGAGTGCCGGTGGTGATCTTCAGCCGCTCTGTCTCGGCGTTGATCTTCGCCATTTCCAGCGCATGTTGCTTTTCGGCAGCCAGAGCCGCTTGCTGCGCTGCCTGTGCTTCCTTCAGCCGCAGCTCCGCCTCTTCTCGTGCTTTCGTCGCGGCTTCTTCCTTCTGTCGCTCCACCTCGGCGACGCGGAAATCCTCAGCTTGATAGACGAGCTCGCGACATTGGTTAGTTAGAGCCTGGACCTTCAGGCGAGCGTCCATCGGGTTCCGCTGCAGCTCAACGGTGAAATTCTGGCGCATCTCATCGATCATCATCCGCCGTTCAGAGTTGATGCCCGTCCCCTCGAACAGATAGCTCAGGGCACCCTTGGACGACACGCGTGCACTCTCGAAGCCGTCAGCCGTTAGCCCAGCTGCCGAAGCCGCATCCAGCTTGGCGACGCATGCGGTAAGTCCATCGACCAGTTCGAAGCTTGCGTTGGCCGGAGCAGCGATTGCGTTTGCTGTCGTGCAGAAGAAAATAGATGCGGAAATGCAGAAGCTCAGGTTCTTTTTCATTTTTGCCTCTCGGTTGCCGTTTCCAGCATCATCAACAAATACTCGTAAAACGAGCGCAAACGCTGATGGTTAAGGGTTTTCGTTGGTTAACCGAGAGCTACCCAGATCGCAGCCTCGCTTAGTCACATCCGGTTCCAATGCAGCCCATGCCCACGTCGTTCATAATCTGCCTGACGACAGCGCCAATTACTTGCTCTCGCTCCGCCTCAGTGAGGCCCTCGGACGAACAGTTGTCTGCAGAATTGTAGGCAGCCACCATGGGGTTCCCCGCGCCCGTCGTCCGTGCGTCATCGAGCACACATTGGTAGAAACGAGCTTCACTGTCCGACGGGCCAGCCACCGCCTCCCCGTAACTGGAAAGGGTCATCATGGTGGCCACTGCAGCGATTATCCAGCAAGTGATCAGACGGTTAGCAGGCATTGAGGCCCTCCCTCATCATTCGGTCTACTGTTCCCAGGGCCTTGTTTTGAAAGACCCCAAATTGATCTCGCGGCACGAAGGAACGAGGGTCTGGGTAACCGCCCGCGCCTAGCGCCGCGCCGTTGAGCCCGTACTCGGTCGCACCAAGGGTAACCGTGACCATCGGGCGACCGTCCTTCAGCCGGCATTTCACAGACGCATTAACGTATGGCGGATATGGCCATGCGTCCGGGAAATCGGCTTGCCTATAATGAATTGACGGTTTTTGCGTCACTGTGCCAGCTGGTCGAAAAGCGGTGATACCGGTAACATACTGTGTCACAAGGCCTGTCCCATCACGAAACTCAAAGGTCGCAGTCTGGCTCCAAGCGCTGGTGCCGACCACATAGGCCTGCGTACCGGGACCGTAAGGTCGGCATCCCGCGACGGCTTCTGCACCTTGCGCCACACCCTGACCTGCCAACGTCATTAGGCGTTTGAAGTCTTCTGCAGTCCTACACGCAACACCGTCGCGCACGGTTACAGCAGCTCCCAGGATTGAAGGTTCAGATGCGCTCTGCGTGTTATTTTTCGGCGCGGTCGCCGGCGCGTCGTCCGCATCAAGGTAAATTCCGACGCCGACGGCACACCAGAACGCGATCACCAAGGGCAAGCCGATTTGATTGAGCCTTCGCCGCCATTGAGGCATCCCCTTGCGTCGGGGTCGCTTCCCACTGCCGAGGCTGGCTGAGCTCTCACCTGATGGGACCTCTAAGGAGCCGTATCTCAGGACATACTGCTTGGCAGCGGAATACTCCTCCGCCGTGAGTTCCCCCTGACGACGCAGGTCCGACAAGACCGAAAGATCGCTGGAAACTGACATGTCACCCCGAGCCAAGTTAGAGGAAATGATGAAATCCGTATAACACTCGGAAATTGCGTTTTTCTTTCCGAGTTTGATCGGTTTCAAGCGATTGCGCCGTAGTTCACTTCGGATGCATGGACACAAAGGCGCAGCTTGGCTTGCGAATTCGCGCCTACCGCAAGCAGGCAAATCTCTCCCAGGCCCAACTCGCGCAGATGATCGATAGATCAGACGATGCGCTGTCGAACATCGAGCGGGGGAAGAGCCTTCCCAGCTTCGAGATGATCGAGCTGTTGTCAAAGGCCTTGAACATCCCGCTGCGGGATTTCTTCGACTTTGACGTCAGGCCATCATCTTCTCGCCACGCCCAGCTTCTGGAGGAGTTGACGGCAGTTGGTCGGGCTTTATCAGTTGACGATCTTGAACTTGCGGTTACCCAACTGAAGGCGATCCGAGACCGCAAGAAATGAGCCGTCACAACACTAGGCTCGCCGCGTTCCCCTCAAACATCTCCGCCTGCCTTATGTATCGAGATAGCATCGCGTCTGACGTGTGGCCGGTCTGTCTTCTGATGGAATAGGAGCTGGCGCCAGCCATGGCCGCGCTGGTTGCAAATCCAGCCCGCAATGAATGGCCGGAGAAGAGATCGGCGGTCCGTCCGATCTTCGCCACCCGCTCTTTCACAACAATCGACACGGCTTCTCCGGTCAATCGCGACAAGCCAATCTGCGAATGTCGGTTGATTGGTCGGAAGATCGGCCCCGAGGAGATCTCAGACGCCTCCAGCCACTCCTCAAGCGCCTTCACTGGACACCAGCGTCCCCGACCGATGGGAATTCCGAGCTTGCGCCCCTTACCCTCTTGGTCGGTCTTCGATTTTCGAATGGTGACGATCATGCCCTTCCTGTCGAACTCCACGTCCTCGACGTTAAGCCCGACCAACTCTGAGCGGCGGAACCCGCCTGCGAAGCCCAACAACAACAATGCGCGGTCGCGCTTGTCCCGCATCCCGTTCCCAGTCGTTTCCAGGATCGCAAACAGGTCCTCTTTCAGAAGCGGCTTCGCCTCGCGTTGAGCGGTGCCCTTCATTCGCTTCATGCCACGCAAAGCCTGCTTCACAAGCTCGGATTGGCAGGGGTTCCGTTCGCCGAGAGATCGGTGAGCTTTCGAGATGCTAGCGATGTGGCGCGAGACCGTTGCGACGGCATATCCGTGCTCCGCCATCCAGGCGATGTAGCTGGCGACGATTTCGGGGGTAGCGGGCAGTACCCCGCCGTTATCTCGGAAGTGCTGGAGATCATTTCTGAGGGCCCGCCGGGTCGCATCGGAAATCGAATGAGCGACGAGCATTTCGACGGCGGAGGTACCAGCAAAAAAATCTGCAGAGCCGGTGCAATCAATTGCACCAAGCACTTTCCCATAGCGCGGGACCTTGGTGCAATTGATTGCACTAATTATACCACGCTCGCTTTTAAGATCAGGCTGAACATTGCGATCAAATTTTACCGAAATGTCGATTTTGTTTTCGATGCTGGACATCTTGCCGTCCTCAGCCCCTTAGGGCCTCAACACGACAAGAGTGGAGGAGGTCCGCATGACCCCGAATGACCTCCAGCGCCTCCGTAGCGAGTGTTACGGGAGACCCCTGATATGTGAGGTGGGCAACCTCAGCATCGCGCCTAATGGCCTCTGTGGCGGTAAACACCTGACGACGGTCCACAACCTCGCCTTCAGCTCGGAAAACCAGTGTCCCGATGAAATCCTGCCACTGCTCCGTCGGTAGGTTTTCCATCAGCAGCCTTTGAAGGGCGGCGCAACGGTAGCCAAAGAGCCGCAGCGCGACTTTGCCGGCGCGGGTATGCATGTCGAATGCATAGTCGGGCCACCCACCAATCAAACGCGTCTTTGACACACTGGCAGCTTCCAGACGGGCAACGCTTCCCGCTTGGTTCGACAGGAGCCAGATGAGCGGGATCGTGAGTGGGTGTCCCTCATTCGTGCGCGTCGATCCGTAGCGGGCGATCTTGAGCACATCAGGCGGAACACCGATGGCGTCATAGACAGTCAACAACTCGGCGAATGAGCCATCTCGTTCGGGGAGCGAGTAGGCTGGGAACCGCTTCGTTCCAGTGATCATCCAAGCGGCAAGCACTCGCTCACCAATCGGCCTGTCCCGATCCGCGAGAACCTCACACAGCTGATACCCCGAGTAGTCCAGGAACCCGGACCGCTGCCGAGCAAGGTCGCGGTGCAAGTCAGCGATGACGAGTGCGTCGCAGGCGTCTCTGTTCTTCTCGGCATTACAAAGACGAGTGACCAGATCAGCAGCCCAGTGCTCCTCTCCTCCGTGTTGAGCCCGCCAAGACGGACGGCCCGAGGCGAGCAACACTTCCTCGACAAGTCGAAGGTCCGCAATGCCCACATCCTCAAGCGCGATGACCACCAATCGACGCCAGAAGCGTGCCGGCTGCTTCTCGATCAGATACGCTGTGGCAAGGAGCGCTGTCTCGGTCTCGCCGCGACGGATGGCCTTCTGCAAGGTTGACGTGGCGAGCCAGTTATCGGGGAGAAGCGCTAGGGTACGGATCGAGGGGAGACGAGAGGAATTCGTGAAGAGTTGCATTTTCAAAGGCCCTTACAAGGAAACTATGAAAACAGTCTCACGTTGGTAGAGTTACGTCATTGATTTTGCACGTTTTTCCGGCAAAAAAGAAGTGATTTTGCAAATGTCGCTGCTGCTGCATATCGAACGCTTGTAGAAGCCGAAATGAGCATCATTGATTTGGTTACGAATTGACATCTTACGCAGTGGGTATGGTGTCTCTGAGATGTCGGGAGTGACACGCTACTGACACGCAAGCTTCGGCTAAACCCTGGAAATCATGGCCTGTGTTATGTAGTGGATGCTAGAGTTTGCTAGCGACAGGGCCCAGAAATCTTGAACTTGGGTTACCTTGACATCGTAGGGGTCACAGGTTCAATCCCTGTCACGCCCACCATCCTAATTCAAAACAAGGGCTTGCCGGAAAACACGGCGAGCCCTTGTTGCGTTTGGGATATGCATTTTGGCGTTGAGAATCAGTCGCGCGCCGGCGGCTCGATCTTCACCACCTCGTCGCCGATGAAAACGATCACGTAGCCGCCCAGATCGACCCCTGCCCGCTCCTTGAGTTCGGACAGATAAGGCTCGGCACGCCAGGCCTGCGGATAGCGCGGATCGACCAGCACGGTGAACTGTGGCCCCTGCCGATAGACCATCATGTGGCTGACCGAAGGATCCCAATGCGCACCCAGCCCTTCATCCGTCCTCCAGGCGCACAGGAAGGCGCGACAGGTCGCCGGCCGCGTCCCATAGGCGCGACAGCCCACATCACGCGTGCAGTGACGACAGAGCTCATTGGCCGGCTTGTCCAGTTCATCGATGTCCGGCAGTTCGCAGCACAGCGTACACGTCCCGCAGGCGCGGTCCGGGAGGGGGCTATAGATGGCCGTAGTCACTTAGAAGGCTGCTCCGTTCGCTGCCCGCACATGCTTGCACTATGGAGCGAGAAAACTCTACGACACACACTTCCGCGCCGTCGCGCGCAGTCGATCGCTGAAATCATAGATCTGATCAAGAGAATCAATGATCAGCCGTTCCTCTCCCTCGCCGTCGAACAAACCAATGTACTTGACAGACCGATTGAACCACAAGCGAGCGAGCGGCTTGCGGTTGTTATTATCAACGAGGATGCCGCAGTAGGATTTCTGATCGCGCATCACAACACGTTGCGGGCTGATCGTATCACGGACGATAGCCTTGACGATCATGTAACCCTCGCGCTCTTCATCCGTGGTGACGACGTCAGGTTCGTCAGCCTCAGGCTCATCAATCTTCTCGATCACTTCCTCCGTGTCAGCGAGCGCACTCGACAGACGGCTTTTCACGGTATCCATGATTACTTCGCGAAAGGCGGCGCGAACAACGCCCGTCAACATCTCTCGGGCCTGCGACGTTAGACGCCCCTCGTAAATTCCGTTAACCACCAGCCGAACGAACTCCTCCGATGGCTCTTCAATTAACTTGGAGATTTGCTGCTTGACGCCTGAGGTATATTTGAGCCGTTCCGCCGTCGCCAAGATCGCATTGACATCGAAAGCAGCCTTCTCGAACTTTCGAAGCTCGGTCACGATCCCGGCATTGAAATCCGTAACATCGAAGACGAGAAACGGTCTCGTGTCGAGTTTGTTCGGTGCCTCAAGGTCGGTATAGAAGTTGAAGGTGCGGCCGTTCGTCAGGATGGCAAATTTGGCATTCGTAACGCTGAAGTATCGGTATAACTGATCAAGGTGCTTCTTTTCCAGAGCAACAGAGACCGGCTTGCATTCGACGAGTATGCGGATCTCATTGTCGATTTTTATGGCGTAATCGACCTTCTCACCTTTCTTTCCGACCGCGTCCGCCGTGAATTCAGGAACGACTTCAGTTGGATCGAACACATCGTAACCAAGTGCGCGCAGGAATGGCAGCACGACGGCCGTCTTTACCGCTTCCTCCGTGGCCATTGTACTGGAGTGCGACTTAACTCTATCCGCAATTGCCCGAAGGCTCTCTTCTATCGTACCCATATCCCCTCCCAAATACTCGCAATTCGAGAAAGGTCTCGCAAGTTCGCGCATTCGTCAACGCTTACAATGAAAGCGAGCTCGAGAACCTCCGGGATCGGAGGAAAAGCCGCCGGCTCATCATGAACCGGCGGCCTTGGAATGCGCCCTTGCGGGTCGCGGATCGCGCGCGCCAGGGCGCGGCGAATGGGGAAACGGTCAAGCCTCGGGAAGCGGGCCAGCGCTGCGCAGGGACTTTTCCGAGATCTCGATAATCGGCTTGGCGACAGGGGTCTCGACCGGCAGGCTCCAGCTCTCCAGCGGGCCGAGCGAGGCCGCAGGCATGACCGGGGCCGGGCTCGGTGCGGTCTGGCGATCGGAGCGGGCGACGTCGAGCTGGCCGGTGAGGATGGCGATTTCCGAGCGCAGCTGGCGGATCTCGGCCTTGGCCACTTCGGCGCTCGAGCGATATTGGCGGATCTCTTCCAGATCGGCGCGATTGCGCTGGTCGAAATCGCGCTTCATCGTCTCCGTGTCGCGTTCGCGCTTGGCCCGCAGGTTCTCCGAATCCCTGAGCCGCATGGTGAGCTCGCTGACCTGCAGCGACAGGTCGCGACGATTCGATTCGTTTTCCGAGTGACCGGCACGCGCCTCGGTGAGCTCCTGCGCCAAACGATTGGCGCGCAGGGTCGCCGTGGAAAGCTCTGCCTTCGTCTGCTTGAGTTCGGCGCGGGTTGCCTGCAGCTCGTCCTCGACCAGCTTGACCCGGCCGCGTGCCGTCACCAGCAGCTTCTCGACCAGTTCGGCCTTGGAGCTGATCGCCTCATGACGCGTCGACAGCTGCGACATCTCGACCTGCATGGCGCTCTGGCGGTTGTCGAGCTCGGATTGCAGCCGCTTCAATTTCTCCTCGGAGAAGGACAGCTCCTGCTTCAGCGTCGTCACCTCGCTGACGAGATTGCGCGACAGGGTTTCGTGGTGGGCAAGACCGTTCTTGAGTTGGCCACGTTCCTCCGCCAGACGGGCGATCTCGCGCGCCTGCGCATCGGCCTCGCGCCGACTGGTTTCGCTCAAGACCTGGTGCTGCGTCCGCTCGGTCTCGTATTTCTCGCGCATGGCCTGGTAATCGCGGTTACGCTGTTCGAGATCGTGATGAGCCCGCTTCAGCAGGGCCGCTGTCTCATCATATTGGCTGATGCGCTCGTCGAGTTCGCGGGCGACGTCACGCAGGCGCGCTTCGACGACGGAAAGGTCATGCGCATTGGCCTCGTAGAGCGCTTCGAGCCGCAAGAGCTTTTCGCGGGCCTCTTCCGTCTCGGCGCGAAGGGTCGTGTTCTCCGCCTTGAGCTCCTTGGCCTCCGCCTGTAGCCGCACGCTCTCGCTGTCGAGCTTCTTGCGGGCATTGCTCTCATAGTCGAGCAGCGATGCTATGCGCGCCCGCTCGGTGCGCAGCGCTGCCAGCTCGGCCAGCGCCTCGCCATGGGCGGAGAGCAGCGAGGAGACACGCTCCTGCAGGAAGCCGAAACCGGACAAAAGCTGTTCGGAGGAAAGATGGCTTTCCTCGACCACCGAGCCGAAAGCCTGGCATTCGCCAAGTTCGCCCCTAGGCTGTGCCGAGGCCGAAGCCGCGCTGCCATTGACCGCGCCGTTCGAGTCGCGATGCCCCGTATCGATCCTGCCCTGCCCTTCGGTACGACGAAAAAAGCTCATCACCATTCTGTTCCCCATCTCGAACTCGGCGACTACATAAAGAATAGCTAAAACGTTGTTTTAGAAAGTACTTTCGATCGCAATTTGCCGATAAACGATACCCGCATGGGAACAATGGGAATGTTTTGATCAGGGTCAAAGCAAAGTTTGCGGAGGACGCGCAGTAGGCTGTCGATTCCAACAGGTTTCTTCCGTCCGTGACATTGAGGCGACATCCGGTCGCCCACAACTGTGCCAGAATGCTACTTTTGAGGGCAAACGGGACGGCCCCGGCCGCCCCGCATGACAGAATCAAAGACTCAACGAAGGGCAACTGTGCGGCGTGCTTCGGCAACCGATTCGCGAATCACCGTGGACAGCGTCGAGACGATCTCCGCCAGCTCCTCCTCGCTGGCATTGTAGGGCGGAGCGAGAATGACGGTATCGCCGGCGGTCCCACCGACATTGCCGGTGCAGGGATAGCAGATCAGTCCCGCCTCGAAGGCACGGCGGCCGATGGCGGCGTGCAGGCTGGCATAGGCCGGGAAAGGCTCCTTGGTCACCGGATCGCTGACCAGTTCGAGGCCGATGAAGAAGCCGCGGCCGCGCACGTCGCCGAGTTCCGCGACATCGGCAAGGGCCGCGCGCAGTTCCTGCTGAAGGACCGCGCCGCGCGTCAGCACCCGCTCGAGCAGGCGGTCGCGGGTGACGATCTTCTGGACCGCGACACCAGCGGCGCAGGCGGCGGTGTGGCCGGTGAAGGTGTGGCCCGTCATCGCACCGCCATGGGCCGCCATCAGTACCTCATGCACCTTGTCGCTGTAGAGCGCAGCCCCCAGCGGCTGGTAGCCGGCGGCAAGCCCCTTGGCGATGCTCATGATGTCGGGGACGACGCCGTCATGCTCGAGCGCCCGCCAAGTGCCGGTGCGGCCCGATCCGCACATCACCTCGTCGCCGATCAGCAGCACACCATACTTGTCGCAGACGGCGCGGATGGCCTTGGCATATCCGTCCGGTGCCGGCACGACGCCGCCGGCCGCGCCGACCACCGGCTCGAAGATGAAGGCCGCAACCTTGTCCGGCCCGATCTCCAGGATCTTGTCTTCCAGCTCCTTGGCCAGATGCGCGACCAGGCCTTCCGACGTCACGCCTTCCGGCGGACGATAGGCGTTGGCTGCCGAAACGAAGGCGACGTCGAGCAGGCTTCCCTCAAAGGCGTCACGCCGGGTCTTGAAGTGCGAGACGGACAGCGCACCGAGCGTATTGCCATGCCAGGAGCGTTCGCGCGCAATGAAGCGACGTCGGCTCTTCTCGCCCCGCGCGGTATGATACTGCAGCGCGATCTTCAGGCAGGATTCGACCGCTTCCGAGCCGCTCGTCACATAGACGATGTTGGGGAAATGGCCGCCGGTGTTGCGGGTGATGATTTCGGTCAGTTCCTCGACCGCATCCGAGGTGAAGAGATAGCGATAGGCATGGGCAATGCGGTCGAGCTGCTGCTTGACGGCCTCCGTCACCTCCGGATGCGCATGGCCCAGGCAATAGACGGCCGGCCCGCCCGAACCGTCGAGATAGCGCTTGCCGGTGACGTCATAGACATAGCTGCCGCGCCCATAGGCGATCTTGGGCAGGGACTGGACACCGTAGCTGCTGCCGGTGCTGGTGATTTTGGAGTTGGACATTCTGGCTCTCTCGGGTTGCGCGGACGCTTTCGTGTCCAGGGACGATCACGCGACCGCCCCTGGGGACGAAGCGATGATACCGCCGCCGCGATCAGAGGCAAGAGAAATTAAACGAGCGTTCAGTTTTGTATCACGGCGCCTGAAACGGACTGCGTGGCAAGCATGGCGTCCGTCCACTGCTCGCAGAGCCCGATCGCCTCTTCGGAGGAAAAAGTCTGCGGATTGAGGCACCATTCGAGCCACAGCCCGTCATGGATGGCGATCAGTCCGATCGCCGCCAGGCGCAAGTCCGGCATCGGCCGACCAGAGGCCGTCCAGAGATCGGCCAGCAGCGTTTCCAGCAGCCGCCGGTACTCGCCATAGGTCCGGTCATGCACCTCGGTCATGATGGTCGAATGATCGATCATGCCCCAGAACACCACCCAGGTCCTGAGCGTGCTGCGCTCGAGCACCGGCGCCGAGAGCGAGGCACGAAAATAGGCGCTGAGCCGCGCCCGCGGATCGGAGCCCGCCGCTTCGACCTTGTCGCGGATATTGGCGAGAAGGCCGAGCGACAGCGTCTCGTAGGCATGGCCCACGAGTTCGTCCTTACTGGCATAGTGATGGTTGATGAGGCCGACGGAAATGCCGGCCTCCTGGCTGATCTTGCGGATCGACAGCCCGGCATGACCTTCGCGGGCGAGACAGGCAAGCGTCGCCTCGATCAGCGCGCGGCGGCGCTCCTCCGGCAGTTTCCGCTCAAACTTCCCCAACTCGCCCATGCTCTTCTCCCTGCCAGCCGCCGAACCTTATTCCGCGGCGCCGATGGTGATGGCAACCGGCGCCAGCCCGTCGATCTCGCCGTGGATGCGGTCGCCGGGGGCAACTGGTCCCACGCCCGCCGGCGTGCCGGTGAAGATCAGGTCTCCCGGGATCAGGTGGTAGAAGCGCGACAGATGGCTGATCAGTTCCGGCACGGACCAGACCAGGTCGCTCAGATGCGCGTCCTGACGCACCTCGTCTCCCACCCTCAGCCAGATGCGCTGCGGGCCAATGGCACTGTAGTCGCTCGCCCTGGTGATCGTCGCAATCGGCGCCGAGCGCTCGAAGGCCTTGCCCAGCGACCACGGGCGCTGCTTGGCGCGCTCGGCCAGCTGCAGGTCGCGCCGCGTCATGTCGAGGCCGGCGGCATAGCCGAAGATGCAGGCGGAGGCCTCCTCCACGCTCACCCGGAAAGCCGGCTTGCCGATCGCCACCACCAGTTCCATCTCGTAGTGGAAGTTGGACGTACCCGGCGGATAAGGGATCTCGCTGCCGGAGGCGACGATCGCCGAGGCCGGCTTGGTAAAATAGAAGGGGGCCTCGCGGTCGACCTCATAGCCCATCTCGGCGGCGTGTTCGGCGTAGTTGCGACCGACGCCGAAGATGCGGTGAACGGCATAGCCGGCCGCCTCACCCTGGACCGGAACGACCGGCGTCGCCGGGATTTCGAAAAGCGTCTTCATCTGGATCCTCGCATTCGCTGATGCTCCTCCGGCGCGCAGACGATGCGCGCGCCCCGCTCGACATAAATCAGGAACGACCGCGGCTCGCCAGCCCCGGCGCAGCCGATGGCGGGAAAAATGATCCAGCGGCGGACGGCTGAGCGGCGATCGGCTGCGGCTGCTGGCGGGGCGAGGACTGCGCTCGCGCCCCACTCTTTTTTGTTACAGCGATAAGCGCTAGACAAAGGCATAAAAAGCGAGGGGGAACGCAAACACATGCTCGAAATCTACGAAATGCCCGGCCATCTGGTGCGCCGACTGAACCAGGCCTCGGTCTCCGTCTTCATGGACGAGACGGGAAAGAAGGGGTTTGACCTGACACCGGTTCAGTATGCGGCGCTGAGCGCCATCGAGGCCAAGCCCGGTCTCGACCAGGCGACGCTGGCCAGCCGCATCGCCTATGACCGCGTGACCATCGGTGGCGTCGTCGACCGACTCGTCCAGAAGGAGCTCGTGCGCCGCGAGACCAATCCCAGCGATCGTCGCGCCCGCAACCTGTTCGTCACCGACAAGGGCGTGCAAGCACTGATCGACATCCGTCCGATCGTCAAGGACGTGCAGGCCATCTTGCTCGAAGGGCTTGACGACGCGGAACGGCAGGATTTTGTCCGTCTGCTGCAAAAGGCCTGCGAGGCGGTGAACGAGCGCAGCCGCGCGCCGCTGCGTCTCACCTGACGACGGACACTAACGGGCGCGGCCGATCCCAATCGGCCGATGCTCTTCTCCGTTAGGGTACCAGCACGGCGGCACCCTGGAACCGGCCGGCCCGAAGATCGGCCAGTGCCTCATTGGCGCGTTCCAGCGGATAGACGGTCGTCGTGGTCGTCACGCCCGCCCGCGGTGCAAGCTCCAGAAACTCGACGGCATCGGCGCGGGTAAGGTTCGCGACCGACAGGACCTGCCGTTCGCCCCACAGGATCGAATAGGGAAACTGGGGAATGTCGCTCATGTGGATGCCGCCGCAGACGACGCGGCCACCCTTGGCGACCGCCCGCAGCGCGGCCGGCACCAGCTCGCCCACGGGCGCGAAGAGGATGGCCGCATCCAGCAGAACCGGTGGTACCTCTTCCGATCCGCCCGTCCAAACCGCCCCGAGCGAAAGGGCAAGCGCCTGGGCGGCCTCGTCTCCGGCACGCGTGAAGGCGTAAACCTCCCGCCCCTCAAAGACGCAGACCTGGGCGATGATATGGGCGGCGGCACCGAAACCGTAGATGCCGATCCGCTTTCCCTCGCCCGCCATCTTCAATGAACGCCAGCCGATGAGGCCCGCGCACATCAGCGGCGCGGCCGCAACCGGATCGTCGAAGCCATCGAGCGGAAAGGCAAACTCGGCGTCCGCCACGACGTGAGTGGCAAAACCGCCGTCGCGCGTGTAGCCGGTGAAGCCGGGATTGTCGCACAGGTTCTCCCGCCCGCTGTGGCAGTAGCTGCAGCAGCCACAGGTATGGCCGAGCCAGGGAATGCCGACGCGCCGGCCGGGCTTCAGGTCGACGCCTTCGCCGCAGGCTTCGACGATGCCGACGATTTCGTGGCCCGGCACCAGCGGCAGCTTGGGCTCGGTCAGGTCGCCGTCGACGACATGCAGATCGGTGCGGCAGACGGCGCAGGCTTCGACCCGGACGACAATCTCGCCCGGTCCGGCTTCAGGATCGGGCCGCTCTTCCAGCCGCAAGGGCTGGCGCGGCGCGTGAAGCACCATGGCTCTCATCGGGTCGGTCTCCGGGCTTTTGTTCGCATGGCGGTTGCCGCGTGGATGGTCTATGCTTTCCCAGCTTTTATGACGCTGTCATAGGAATCAAGTTCTTTCGCGCAAAGCCCGACCGACCCCGGATATCCCCATGTCCTCCTCCCCCCTGCTCCATTCCCCCGACCAACCGGAAAAGTATGCCTACTGGAGCCGGCCGATTGCCGATCTGATGGCGGAGCTGAAGTCCACGCCCGAGGGATTGAGCAGCGCCGCGGCCGAGATGCGACTGAAGGAACGGGGACCGAACGTCTTTCGCGAGGAAGGCCGCTGGTCGGGCTTGCGCATCTTTCTCTCGCAGTTCGAGAGCCCGCTGGTCCTGATCCTGGTGGCGGCAGCCGCCATTTCGATCGCCGTCGGCGAGTGGAAGGAAGCGACGATCATCACCATCGTCATTCTCGCCAGTTCGCTTCTGAGTTTCTATCAGGAATACTCCGCCTCGGTCGCAGTTCAGAAGCTGAAAGAGCGGATCGCCTTCAAGGTCAAGGTCAGGCGTGACGGCAAGCCGTGCTCGCTGCCCGCGGCCGATCTCGTGCCCGGCGATGTGATCGATGTGGCCGCCGGCGACCTCATTCCTGCCGACTCGGTGGTGATCGAGGCGACCGACCTGCATGTCAGCCAGTCGGCACTGACCGGCGAGACCTATCCGGTCGAGAAACGGGCCGGCGAAATCGCGGCCGAAACAACCCTTGCCAACCGCAGCAACGTGCTCTTCACCGGCGCTTCGGTGCGCAGCGGCATCGGTCGGGCGATCGTCGTCGAAACCGGTTCGGCTACCGAATACGGCACGATCGCCGGGCATCTGCGGCTGGAGCCGCCGGAGACCGATTTCGCCCGCGGCATCCGCCGTTTCGGCTATCTGATGACGCGGATCACACTGATCATGGTGGTCGTCATCTTTGCCGGCAATCTCGTGCTCGAACGGCCGCTCATCGATTCTCTGCTCTTTGCGCTGGCGATCGCCGTCGGGCTGACGCCCGAGCTTCTGCCGGCCATTGTCAGCGTGACACTGTCGAGCGGCGCCCGGCGCATGGCCGACGGCGGCGTGATCGTGCGGCGGCTGGCCTCGATCGAAAACCTCGGCAGCATGAACCTGCTGTGCACCGACAAGACCGGAACACTGACCGAAGGCGTCGTGCGGCTGGAACGGGTGGAAGGGGCAACGGCAAGCCCGCGCGGCGACCTGATGCGGCTCGCAGCCCTCAACGCCCGCCTGCAGAACGGCATGGCCAATCCGCTCGATGAGGCGATCGCCGCCGCTGCAACCGACAGGGGGATCGACACCGCCGCCGTACGCAAGATCGGGGAAATCCCTTACGACTTTCTGCGCAAACGCCTCTCCGTCATTGTTCAGGACCCTGCCGAGACCGGGCATCTGCTGATTGCCAAGGGCGCGCTCAGCAACGTGCTCGAGGTCTGCACCACCCTTCAGGACGGCAATGCGGTGCGGCCGCTCGATGCCGCCGCCCGCGCCGAGATCGACAGCCGCTATGCCGCCTGGGGCGCGGAAGGCTACCGCGTGCTTGGTCTGGCGATCCGACGCCTGCCGGCCGCGGGCGATCGCTATGACCGCAGTTTTGAACAGGAGCTGACCTTCGCCGGCTTCCTGCTGTTCAGCGATCCGCCGAAGCCCGGCATCGTCGAGACGCTGGCAGCCCTCGCCTCGCGCGGCGTGGCGGTCAAGGTGATCACCGGCGACAACCGGTTCGTGGCCGCTCATCTCGCCCGTTCCGTCGGCCTCAAGGCCGATCACATCCTGACCGGCGAAGAGCTGGCGCGCACCTCCGACGAGGCGGTCGCAGCGCTTGCCTCAAGGACCGACCTCTTCGTCGAAATCGATCCCAACCAGAAACAGCGGATCATCGCCGCCTTGCGCAAGCGGGGCCATGTTGTCGGCTATCTCGGCGACGGCATCAACGACGCCCCCGCCCTGCACGAAGCCGATATCGGCATTTCGGTCGAGGGCGCGGCGGACGTTGCCCAGCAGGCAGCCGACATGGTCCTGGTCGACAAGAACCTCGACGTGCTTCTCGACGGCATCGACAACGGTCGTCGCACCTTTGCCAACACGCTGAAATATATCTCGACGACGACGAGCGCCAACTTCGGCAACATGATCAGCATGGCGGTCGCCTCCTTCGTGCTGCCGTTCCAGCCGCTGCTCGCCAAGCAGATCCTGCTCAACAACTTCCTCTCCGACATCCCGTCCCTGGCGATCGCCAGCGATAATGTCGACAAGGAAGCCGTGGTCGGCCCGCAAGTCTGGAACATCGCCTATGTTCAGCGTTTCATGGTCGTCTTCGGCCTCATCAGCACCGTCTTCGACATGATCACCTTCGGCTTCCTTCTCGTGGTGGCGCGCGAGACGGCGGCGGTCTTCCAGACGGCCTGGTTCGTCGAATCGCTGATCACGGAACTCGCGATCGTGCTCGTCATCCGAACCTCGAAACCGGTGTGGAAGAGCCGGCCCGGTCGCTGGCTGGTGATCGCGACGGTTGCCGTCACCGCCCTTGCCCTCGCCGTGCCTTATCTGCCCGGCGCGGACTGGTTCGGCTTCGTGCCGCTTCCGCCGCAGATTCTGGCCGGACTCGGCGTGATCACGCTCTTCTATCTGGTGGTCTCCGAAATCGCCAAATACTGGTTCTTCGCGCACGAGCATCACCGTTTCCTGCCGCAGCGGCGGGCGGCAGCGCGGCGCCCGTTGAAGACCCTGCGTCACCGGCGATAGCAGGCGTTTTCGGCCGCAAGACCGGTGCCCGAAGCGTGCGACGGAGACTGCGCCGACATGTAGACACCACGCTGTCGGGCTTGGACTTGGCGGAAAAAAGTGCAACAACCCAGGCGTTCGAGCGTTAGGAACACGGGCCACGCAGGCGCGGGATTTTACAGCCCTCTCATCAGGCGCTGTCTGCCGCGTGTGGCCCGCCAAACCGAAAGGCAAAACAGACTATGAACAAGAAGATCGTTCCCGTCATCATGGCGGGAGGCAAGGGAACCCGTCTGTGGCCGCTGTCGCGCGCCACCGCAGCCAAGCAGTTCATCCGGTTCATCGGTGACAGGACGCTCTTTCAGGGGACACTCGACCGTGTCGGCAATGCCGATATGTATGAGCCGGCTCTCGTCATTACCAACGAGGAGTTTCGCTTTCTCGTTGCCGAACAGGCCCGCGAAATGGACACGAAGCTGTCGGGCATCGTGCTGGAGCCGGAGGCGCGAAACACCGCCGCTGCCGTCGCCGTCGCAGCCCTGATGGTATCCGAACTCTTCGGCGGCGATACGCTGGTCCAGATCCTGCCCTCCGACCACGACATCCTCACCGACGACAAGTATTGGACTGCCGTCAATGCGGCAGCAACCGCTGCAAGAATGGGAAAGATCGTCACCTTCGGCATTACTCCGACCGAGCCGGCCACGGGCTTCGGCTATATCGAAATGGGCGGTGCGATCGGCGACGGCGCCCATGCCGTCAAGCGCTTCGTCGAGAAGCCAAAGCTCGAAGACGCCGAAAAGATGCTCGCAGCCGGCAATTTCTTCTGGAATTCCGGCATGTTTGTCTTCTCAGCCGGCCAAATCCTGTCGGAATTGCGCTCGCTTGCGCCGGACGTGCTGGATGCCGCCGAAAAGGCGGTGCGCGCCGCCGCCCGGGATCTGGATTTTACCCGTCTCGACGCCGAGGCCTTTGCCGAGAGCCCGAGCATCTCCATCGACTATGCGGTGATGGAGAAGACGCAGAATGCCGCGGTCGTGCCTTCGCCGATCCGTTGGTCCGATCTCGGCAGCTGGGACGCCGTGTGGAAGATCGGCAATCCGGACGAGGACGGCAATGTGGTGAGCGGCAATGCGACGCTGGTCAACACGCGCAACTCGCTGGTCATGTCGCGCAACAACCATCTGGCCGTCCAGGGCATGGATGGCGTGGCCGTGATTGCCAGTGAGGACGCCGTCTATGTCGGCCGCCTGGATGAGAGCCAGGAGGTCGGCAATCTCGTCAAGCTGCTCGCCGCAGACAAGAAGACGGCCGGCCTGACCGAGAACCACCCAACCTCGCTGCGTCCCTGGGGCGGTTACACGTCGGTCCTGAACGGCGAGCGTTTCCAGGTCAAGCGGCTCTTCGTCCATCCGGGCAAGAAACTGTCGCTGCAGAAGCATCACCACCGCTCGGAGCACTGGATCTGCGTCAAAGGCGCAGCCGAGGTGACGATTGACGACAAGGTGACCATGCTGCACGAGAACCAGTCGATCTACATCCCGCAGGGCGCCGTGCATCGGCTCGGCAATCCCGGCAAGATCCTGCTGGAACTGATCGAGATCCAGACCGGCTCCTATCTCGGCGAGGATGACATCATCCGCCTCGTCGACGAGTTCGGACGCAGCTGAGCCGAAAACCGGCTGAACACCCGTTTGATTGTGGCAGGCCCGCGAGACATCCGTTTCGCGGGTCTTTCGATCTGGTCGCCCCCCCTTTCTTTCACCCTGTGACAACCAGACCCATTGCTATTGCGCGGTCGACGCATTAATGACTGACCGGCCAGTCATTAATGGATGCCAGCCCGATGAGCGACAAAAGCCGACGACGCCGAGACCCGGAAGAGCGACGCGCGGGGATCCTGGCGGCAGCGCTTGCCTTGTTCTCCGAGCGTGGCTTCGCGGCGACCCGGATCGAGGACGTCGCCGCCCGCGCCGGTATCGCCAAGGGCACGGTCTATCTGCATTTCCCCGACAAGGAGGCGCTCTTTACCTCGCTGGCCTCCGGCATGGCCTCTCCCATACTCGAACGGATGGAGGCCATGGCCGCCCATGACGAAATGCCGGGTCGGCTTGTCATTGCCGGTCTTTATGCGCTGGCACAGCAGGAAATTCTCGGCACCGAGCGACGCCACATGCTGCGCCTGTTGATGTCGGAAGGACACTATTTCCCGACGGTCGCCGAATTTTATCACCGCAATGTCCTGTCGGTCGGTCTCGGCCTGCTGCGCCGGGTGCTGGAGCGCGCCGCCCGCCGCGGAGAACTGCGCAATCCCGGCCTCGCCGCCGTGCCGCAGATCGTCTTTGCGCCGATCCTGATGTCGGTCATCTGGACGTCGCTGTTCGAGCCTTACGAACATCTCGACACGGATCTGCTGTTCAGGACCTTCCTCGACACTCTTTTCCTGCCGACCGAAGGAGGCGCGCCATGAAGCGTATTCTCGTGCTTGCGATCGTCGGGGCGGCCGCGCTCCTGATCCTGCCGCTCTATCTGAATGGCCAGTCCTCCGAGCCGTATCAGGGTTGGGTAGAGGCGGATCTCCTCTTTGTCGGGCCGGAGACAGCCGGCCGCCTGAAGACTGTAGCGGTTGCCGAGGGTGACGCCATTTCAGGCGGCGGACCGTTGTTTGCCCTCGACGACACCTCGGCCCGGGCGGCGGTGGCGGCGAAGGAAGCGACGCTTGCGGCGCTCACCGCCCAGCATGCACTGACGGTCGCCGCCCAGAAACGCCCCGAGGAAATCGCCATCCTTGAAGCCTCCGAGCGCCAGGCAGAGGCACAGCTGTCGCTCTCCGTGCAGGAACTGAAGCGCATGCAGGCGCTGGCCCGTTCAGGAACGGCAACGCGCGCCAATCTCGATGCCGCCATTGCCGCCGAGGCTGCCAATCGTGCCGCCCTCGACAGCATCCGCGGACAGGTGGCGCTGGCCGCACTTCCGGCGCGCGCCGAGACGATCCGGCAGGCCGAAGAGACCATGGCGGCGGCGAAGGCGGACCTCGCCGCCGCGCGCGACACGCTCGACCGCCTGTCGACCAAGGCACCGGCCGACGGCACGGTCCAGACGCTCTACTACCGCCCCGGCGAGGTCGTTCCGGCCGGGCGCCCGGTCGTCGCCCTTCTGGCGCCCGACGCGGTGCGCATCCGCTTCTTCGTGCCCGAAACCGCCATCGCCGGTGTAGCACCTGGCCAGACGATCCGCATGCGCTGCGACGGCTGCCAGCCCATGGAGGGGCGCGTAAGCTTCATCGCCGCCAAGGCGGAATACACGCCGCCGGAGATCTACAGCCTCGAAGAGCGGGCAAAGCTCGTCTATCGCGTCGAGGCCATTCCGGCGGAACCGGCGAAGCTGCGCATCGGCATCCCCGTCGACGTCGAACTGGCGCCAGCGGAGAACCGCTGATGAGCGCCGACCTTGCCGCTGCGGATCCGGTCATCGCCGTCAGCGATCTCACCAAGCGCTTCGGGGACCGCATTGTCGTCGACAAGCTGTCGCTGACCGTGCGGAAGGGATCGATCCACGGGTTTCTCGGGCCGAACGGCTCCGGCAAGACGACGACCATCCGCATGCTCTGCGGCCTGCTCACCCCCGACAGCGGCAGCGGCACCTGCCTCGGCTATGACATCCTGACCCAGTCGGAGGCGATCCGCCGGAGGGTCGGCTACATGACGCAGAAATTCTCGCTCTATCAGGATCTCTCGATCCGCGAGAATCTCGAATTCGTCGCCCGCGTCTACAATCTCGATGACCCGAAGCGGAAGGCGCGCGACGCCATCGAAAGGCTCGGTCTGTCGGGCCGCGAGAACCAGCTCGCCGGCAATCTGTCCGGCGGCTGGAAACAGCGGCTGGCGCTCGGCGCCTGCATCCTGCCCGAACCCGATCTGCTCCTCCTCGACGAACCGACCGCCGGCGTCGACCCGAAGGCGCGGCGCGAGTTCTGGAGCGAAATCCATGCGCTGGCCGCCGAAGGTCTCTCGGTGCTAGTCTCGACCCATTACATGGACGAGGCGGAGCGCTGTCACGAGATCGCCTACATGGCCTATGGCAAGCTGCTGGTGCGAGGCACCGTCGACGAGGTGATCGCCGCAACGGGCCTCACCACCTGGAGCGTCTCCGGCCCCGAGGTCCACAAGCTTCAGGCCGAACTGGAAAAGAGCCCGGGCATCGACATGGTCGCCCCCTTCGGCACCAGCCTGCATGTCTGCGGCCGAGACGAAGAAATGCTGCTCTCCGCCATAGCACCCTTCCGCGAGCGGCCGGGCCTCGCCTGGACCCCGAGCGAGCCGACGCTCGAGGATACCTTCATCGAGCTGATGAACCGGTCGAAGGACAATTTCCAATGACAACACGACGGTTCGAAGACGGGTTTCTGCGCCGATTCTGGGCGATGACGATCAAGGAATTCATCCAGATGACCCGCGACCGGATCACGCTCGCGACCATGGTGATGATCCCGGTGATGCAGCTCTTCCTCTTCGGCTTTGCCATCAACACCACGCCGCATCATCTGCCGACGGCGGTGCTGTTGCGCGAGACCTCCGACCTGTCCCGCTCCATCCTCGCGGCCCTTGAGAACACGGACTTCTTCGACGTGCGCCAGGTGCTGACACGCGCCGAAGACATGGACCGCGCGCTCGAATCCGGCAGCGCGCTCTTCGTCGTCGAGATCCCCGAAGGCTTCGAGCGTGCAGTCCGGCGCGGCGAAAGCCCGGCCCTTCTTGTCGCCGCCGACGCGACCGATCCGGTGGCGGCAAGCTCGGCGCTGGGCGCCCTTTCCGGGATCCTTTCGACGGCGCTGGAGCGCGACCGGCTGGTGACGATCGCCGAAACCGCCAAGCCGCCCTTCACCATCGTCCAGCACCGCCGCTACAATCCGGCCGGTTCATCGACGCTCAACATCGTCCCCGGCCTGCTCGGCACGATCCTCACCATGACGCTGCTGATCTTCACCGCGCTCTCCGTGACGCGCGAGCTGGAACGCGGCACGATGGAAAACCTGCTTTCCATGCCCATCAAGCCGGTCGAGATCATGCTTGGCAAGATCGCGCCCTATGTCGTCATCGGGCTGTTCCAGGCGATCATCATCATTGCCGCCGGATACTTCGTGTTCCGCGTACCGATCCTCGGCAATCCGCTGGCGCTCGCCGCCGTCACCGCCCTCTTCGTCGTCTCGAACCTGTCGATCGGCTACACCTTCTCGACCATCGCCACCAACCAGCTTCAGGCCGTGCAGATGGCCATGATGTATTTCCTGCCGAACATCCTGCTGTCGGGCTTCATGTTCCCCTTTGCCGGCATGCCCAACTGGGGTCAGTGGATCGGCGAAGCGCTGCCGCTTACCCACTATATCCGCGTGGTGCGCGCCATCATGCTGAAGGGGGCTTCGATCCAGATCCTCGCCTATGACACGCTCGCGCTGATCGTGCTGACGATGATCGCCATGACCATTGCCGTCAAACGCTTCCGCCGAACGCTCGACTGACGCGTCCGCCTGCCCGACCGGCCTTGCTTTATGTCGCTGCATTGCACAAGATCGCACTTTAGCCCGGACAGAAGAACAACGGGCAAAGAGGGCGAACAGCGGATATGTCGATCAAGGCAAGCATCTATCATCTCACCCATTACAAGTATGACAAACCGGTCCGGCTCGGACCCCAGATCATCCGGCTGAAACCGGCCGCCCATTCCCGCACCAAGGTGCTGAGCCATTCGCTCAAGGTCACGCCCGCCAATCACTTCGTCAATCTGCAGCAGGACCCCTACGGCAATTATCAGGCCCGTTTCGTCTTCCCCGACCCGGTCAACGAATTCAAGATCGAGGTCGATCTGGTCGCCGACATGACCGTCTACAATCCCTTCGATTTCTTCGTCGAGGAGGAGGCGACCAAGTGGCCGTTCGATTATCCGGCCGACATCCGCGACGACCTGAAGATCTACATGACGCCGGAGCCGGACACCCCGGCGCTGGCCGCCTTCATGGAAACGCTCGACAAGACGCCGGGCCAGAGCACCGTCGATATGGTCGTCGGCCTCAACGCCGCCCTCCAGCAGAAGATCGGCTATGTCATCCGCCTGGAGCCCGGCGTGCAGACGCCGGAGGACACGCTGACCATCGGCCAGGGCTCCTGCCGCGATACCAGCTGGCTGCTCGTCCAGGTACTTCGCCGCCTCGGCCTCGCCGCCCGCTTCGTCTCCGGCTACCTGATCCAGCTGAAACCCGACCTCAAGGCCCTCGATGGTCCGTCCGGCACAGAGGTGGACTTCACCGACCTTCACGCCTGGGCCGAAGTCTACCTGCCGGGCGCCGGCTGGGTCGGCCTTGACCCGACCTCGGGCCTCCTGACCGGCGAAAGCCACATTCCGCTTTCGGCCACGCCGCACTACCGCAACGCCGCCCCCATTTCCGGCGGATATTACGGCCACGCCAACACCGAATTCCATTTCGACATGACGGTGAAGCGGGTCGCCGAACATCCGCGCATCACCAAGCCCTTCTCCGACGAAAGCTGGGACGCCCTCAACGACCTCGGCCACCGCGTCGATGCGGAACTGAGGGCGCGAGACGTGCGCCTCACCATGGGCGGCGAGCCGACCTTCGTGTCGATCGACGATTTCCAGTCCGACGAATGGAATACCGCCGCCGTCGGCCCGACCAAGCGCGACAAGGCCGACGCGTTGATCCGGCGGCTTCGCGAACGCTTCGCACCCGGAGGTTTCCTGCATTACGGCCAGGGCAAGTGGTATCCTGGCGAGAGCCTGCCGCGCTGGACCTTCTCGCTGTACTGGCGCAAGGACGGCAAGCCGATCTGGCAGAACCCCGAACTGGTGGCCGAGGAAGGCAAGCGCTACGGCGTGACAGCCGACGATGCCGGCCGGCTCTTGGGCGGGATCGCGGAGGCGCTCGGGATCGAGGCCGAGATGGTCGTGCCTGCCTATGAGGATCCGGGCGAGTGGATCCTCAAGGAAGCCAACCTCCCCGACAATGTCGATCCCGCCAATTCCAAGCTGAAAGACCCTGAGGAGCGTAGCCGCATCGCCCGCGTCTTCGAGCGCGGGCTCACCGAACCGACCGGCTACGTGTTGCCGGTCCAGGCCTGGAACAGCCGGGCAACTGGCCGCCGCTGGATCAGCGAGAAATGGAAGACACGGCGCGGGCGGATCTTCCTCGTGCCAGGCGACAGCCCCGTCGGCTACCGACTGCCGCTCGGCGCCCTGCCCTATATTCCGCCCGCGCGCTTTCCCTACATCAATCCGGCCGATCCGAGCGAACCGCGCGGTCCGCTGCCGGATGTCGTCGTGCCCGCCGGCCGCGCCATGCCGGAGGCCTCGTTCCAGCCGGACGATGCGCTCCAGCAGGGTCGCATCGAACAGGTGCTGGGCGAGATCGGCGGCGCGGTGCGCACCGCCATGTCGGTCGAGGTCCGCGACGGACGTCTCAGCATCTTCATGCCGCCCGTCGAGCGCATCGAAGACTATCTCGAACTGGTCGCCGCCGCCGAGGACGCGGCAGCGGCCCTTGGGCTGCCGGTGCACATCGAAGGCTATGCGCCACCCCATGACGAGCGCATCAACGTCGTGCGCGTGGCACCTGATCCCGGCGTCATCGAAGTCAATATCCACCCGGCCTCGAACTGGGACGACTGCGTGGCCATCACCACCGCCGTCTACGAGGAGGCGCGCGAATCGCGTCTCGGTGCAGACAAGTTCATGATCGACGGACGACACACCGGCACAGGCGGCGGCAATCACGTCGTGGTTGGCGGCGCCAATCCCAATGACAGCCCCTTCCTGCGCCGACCGGACCTCCTGAAAAGCCTGATCCTGCACTGGCAGCGCCACCCGTCGCTGTCCTATCTCTTCTCCGGCCTGTTCATCGGCCCGACGAGCCAGGCGCCGCGCATTGACGAGGCCCGTCATGACAGCCTCTACGAGCTGGAGATCGCCATGGCGCAGATCCCCATGCCCGGATCGGGCGAGGCGCCGCCGCTGCCGTGGCTGGTCGACCGGCTGTTCCGCAACCTGCTGATCGACGTCACCGGCAATACCCACCGCGCCGAGATCTGTATCGACAAGCTGTTCTCGCCCGACGGTCCGACCGGCCGCCTCGGCCTCGTCGAGTTCCGCGGCTTCGAGATGCCACCGAATGCCCGCATGTCGCTTGCCCAGCAGCTTCTGGTGCGCGCGCTGATCGCCCGCTTCTGGAAGAACCCGACGGGTGGCACCTTCGTGCGCTGGGGAACCGCCCTGCACGACCGCTTCATGCTGCCGCACTACATATGGCAGGACTTCCTCGAAGTGCTGGCCGACCTGCGCGACAACGGCTTCGACTTCAAGCCCGAATGGTTCGCCGCCCAGCTGGAGTTCCGCTTCCCCTTCTTCGGCGAGGTCGAATACGGCGAGCAGCGGCTGGAACTGCGCCAGGCGCTGGAACCCTGGCACGTCATGGGTGAGCAGGGCGCCATCGGCGGCACCGTCCGCTATGTCGATTCCTCGGTCGAGCGCCTGCAGGTGCGGCTGGAAACCGCCAACCCCGAACGCTACGCGATTGCCTGCAACGGTCGGCGCGTGCCGCTCACCAGGACCGGCATCAACGGCGTCTCGGTCGGCGGCGTCCGCTACAAGGCCTGGCAGCCGGCCTCCGGCCTGCACCCTGTCCTGCCGGTCAACACACCGCTAACATTTGATGTCTATGATATGTGGTCTGGCCGGTCGATCGGTGGCTGCGTCTACCACGTGGCCCATCCGGGCGGCCGCAACTACGAGACTTTCCCTGTGAACGGGAATGAAGCGGAAGCACGACGGCTTGCGCGTTTCGAGCCTTGGGGCCATACAGCGGGCAATTTCCCGCTGTGGCCGGAGACGGTGTCCCCGGAATTCCCCCATACGCTGGACTTGCGGCGACCCCAGGGTATGTGACGAATGGCGAACCAACCGGCGGTGGACAGAGACCCGGCAGACGACGAGATGAAGGAAGCGCGCACATCGGGCTATCGGTCGCTCCCGGGCGCTGCCGACGAAATGCTCGATGCCGACGGCCGTATTCGTCCCGTCTGGCAGGCCTTCGTCTCGGCCATCGACCGCATGTCCGAGCATGACCTGCACGAACGCTTTGCCCGCGCCGACCGCTATCTGCGCGACGCCGGCGTGTTCTATCGGGCCTATGGCGCCGCGGGATCGAGCGAGCGCGCCTGGCCCTTTTCCCACATTCCGGTCCTGATCGACGAGAAGGAATGGAACGTGCTCGCCAAGGGTCTGGTGCAGCGCGCCAACCTGCTGGAAGCGGTGGTCGCCGACATCTATTCGGACAACAAGCTGGTCGAGCAGGGCTTCCTGCCGCCGGCGCTGGTGGCGGGGAACCCGGAGTTCCTGCGCCCGCTGGTCGGTATCAAGCCGACCGGCGGTCATTACCTGCATTTCTGTTCCTTCGAGATCGGCCGTGGGCCGGACGGCAATTGGTGGGTGCTCGCCGACCGCACCCAGGCGCCCTCCGGCGCAGGCTTCGCACTCGAAAACCGGGTGGCGACAACGCGCGCCTTTTCCGATCTCTATGGCGAGAGTCATGTTCACCGTCTGGCCTCCTTCTTCGGCGCCTTCCGTGAAGCGCTGCAGGCGCAGAAGCAGAACAGCGACGATCGCATCGCCGTGCTGTCACCGGGGCCCGCCAACGAGACCTATTTCGAACACGCCTACATCGCGCGCTATCTTGGCATCATGCTGCTTGAGGGCGAGGATCTCGCGGTGGTCAACGGCCGGGTCATGGTGCGCACGGTTGCCGGGCTCAAACCCGTGAGCGTGCTCTGGCGACGGCTCGATGCAGCTTTTGCCGATCCGCTCGAACTCAACCAGCACTCCCATATCGGCACGCCGGGCATGGTCCAGGCATTGCGCAACGGCAGCGTCACCTTCGTCAACGCGCTCGGCTCCGGCATCCTGGAAACCCGCGCCCTCCTCGCCTTCATGCCGACCATCTGTCGCCATCTGCTCGGCGAGGACCTGGCGCTCCCCTCGATCGCCACCTGGTGGTGCGGGCAGAAGAGCGAGCGCGAACACGTCGCGCGCAACATCGATCGCATGGTGATTGGCCCGGCCTATTCGCGCCTGCCATTCTTCGACGACAATGGCCGTTCCGTGCTCGGCTCGCGCGTCTCCGGCTCGTCGCGCCACTCGACGGCCGAATGGCTGGAGGCGGAAGGTGCAAACCTCGTCGGCCAGGAGGTCGTGACGCTGTCGACGACACCGGCGCTGGTTGATGGCCGGCTGACGCCGAGGCCGATGTCCTTGCGCGTCTATGCCGCGCGCACCCGCGACGGCTGGCAGATCATGCCCGGCGGCTTTGCCCGGATCGGATCCGGCGATGACGTCACGGCCATTGCCATGCAGTCTGGCGGGAGCGCCGCCGATGTCTGGATCGTCTCCGACAAGCCCGTCGACCGCACCTCGCTGCTGCCCGCCGAGGAAAGCTTCACCCGCAACATGCCCGGCAGCCTGCCGAGCCGCGCCGCCGACAATCTCTACTGGCTCGGACGCTACATCGAACGGGCCGAAGGAGCATTGCGCATCCTGCGCGCATGGCATGCGCGCTTTGCCGAATCCGCCGACCCTGAACAACCGCTGCTGGCCTATGTCACCCGCTATCTCGCCGAGATCGACGTCGACATGACCCACGGGGTTCCCGACAGCCTCCTGCGCAACATCGACAGCGCCGTCTATTCGGCGAGCAACATCCGCGACCGCTTCTCGCCCGACGGCTGGCTGGCCCTCAACGACCTGGCCAAGACGGCACGCCGTTTCCACGAGGCGGTGAAACACGGCGACGACGCCGCCCATGCGATGACGGTACTGTTGCGCAAGCTCGCCGGTTTTGCCGGTCTCGTGCATGAAAACATGTATCGTTTCACCGGCTGGCGTTTCCTGACGACGGGTCGCCTGCTGGAGCGCGGCCTGCACATGACTCGCCTTCTCAGGCACATGACCGCGGAAGACGCACCCGACGGCGTACTCGACATGCTGCTCGAGATCGGCGACAACGTGATGACCCATCGCCGGCGTTACAATGTCAGCACCGCCCGCCTGACCGTCACCGATCTGCTGGCGCTTGATCCGCTCAACCCGCGCTCCATTCTCTTCCAGCTCAACGAGATCCGCACCGAGGTGGAGCAACTGCCGAACGCCTTCGTCAACGGCCAGATGTCGCCCTTCTTCCGCGAGACCATGCGACTGCATTCGACCCTGGCGGTGATGACCCCGGAGACCATGACGCCGGAGATCTATGCGGGCCTCGAGCGCGACCTCGAAAAGCTCTCCGACCTGCTCGCCAGAACCTATCTCGGATAACCGATGCTCTACGACCTCTCCCTGCACATCGGCTATCTCTACGACGTCCCGGCCTCCGGCGCGCACCATATCCTGCGCCTCATGCCGCTGTCGCTGCCTGAGCGCCAGCGTCTGGTCGCCGGCAGTATCACGGTCGATCCGAAGCCGGACGAGCGGTCGAGCTTCACCGACTTCTTCCGGCATCCCGCGACCTATGTCACCTATCGCTCCTCGCACGAGAAGCTTGACATCCACATGCAGGCCCGTGTCTCGGTCCAGACCCAGCCGCTGACCGCGGACTTCTCGCCGATCCTGGCCAAGCTGCCGGACGAGCTCGCCGATGTCTGGTCGCTCGGCCCTGAATCGCCGCACCATTTCCTCGGCACCAGCCCCAGGCTCGGGACCGAGCCGGCGATCGCCGACTATGCCCGTTCCATGCTGAAGCCCGGCATGACGGTCCGCCAGATCGCCGAAACCGTCTGCGCCCGCATCCACGCCGACTTCAAATACGACCCGAAGGCGACCACCGTCGATACGACGCCGATGGAGGCCTTCTCGCTGAAGCGCGGGGTCTGCCAGGATTTCTCGCATGTCATGATCATCGCCCTGCGCAGTCTTGGCATTCCGGCGGGCTATGTCAGCGGCTTCCTGCGTACCATCCCGCCGCCGGGCAAGGAGCGGCTCGCCGGCGCCGACGCCATGCACGCCTGGGTCAGGGTCTGGTGCGGCGAGACAGTCGGATGGATCGAACTCGATCCGACCAACAACATCACCGTCGGCGCCGATCACATCGTCACCTCCTACGGCCGCGACTATTCCGACGTCGCTCCCGTGATCGGTGTACTCAAGAGCTATGGCAGCCACCAGACGGCCCAGGCCGTCGATGTCATACCGGTCAAACAGCCTGTGCAGTCGGGCGAACCGGCTCTTTAGCTACAAGTTTACCATTTCGCTTAAGCCGACCGTCAGCTTTCTCCGCTATCCCATGGCCAAAGTGCTCGTTTTCACGGATGAACATGATGGTCGACACCACGAAGAAGCACAGCCTTTTGCTGGGGTTCATGAGGGACCGCCGCGGCAATTTCGGCACCATGACCGCAATTCTCCTGCCCGTCGTGCTCGCCGGGGCCGGCGTGGCGATGGATCTCGCCAAGATGATGCAGGTCCGCACCGCCCTGCAGGACTCGGCAGACTCGGCTGCTCTTTCGGCAGCTTCGGCGCTGGCCGGACAGGGCATCAGCGACGAAAAGGCGATCGAACTGGCCAAGAAGTTCCTGGCCGCCCAGTTCAAGAATCTCACGCAGAACGGCGGCGCACTCTCAGAAGATGAAGAACAGGCGGCGAAGGATCTCGCCGACACCGCGCTCGCCTCCGTCACCCGCACCACCGGCGCGAGCGGCGCGACCAATACCTATGAGGTGACGGTCACCGGCCAGTACGACGTCAGCATGAACGCATTCACCGCCCTGCTCGGCTATGACAAGGTGCGCGTCAGCGTCTCCAGCACCTCCGAAAGCACGACCGAAAGCAAGAATGCGCTGTCCATGTACCTCGTCGTCGACCGGTCCGGCTCGATGGCTGAAAACACCAGCACGGTGAATGAGGCGCAGCCGACCAAGGTGGAGTATTACCAGTGCGGCTGGAGCTGGTGCTCCCGCACCGTCACGAACTATGTCCTGAAGATCGACGCCTTGAAAGTCGCTGTCGCCGACCTGGTGGACCAGCTCAACACCGCCGACCCCGAGAAGAAATACGTCCGCACCGCGGCAATCTCGTACAATTCGTCAAGCCAGTCGCCGACGACCTTCGAATGGGGAACCAAAGCGGCCATGGACTATGTCAACGCCCTGACGGCGACGGGCGGCACCGATTCCTCGAATGCGGTGAAGACCGCTTATCAGAAGGTCACCGTCACCAGCGAGGTCAATGCCCACATTGCCAAGAACGGGCAGAAGGATCCGGGCAAGTTCATCGTCTTCATGACCGACGGCGACAACAACTATACGAGCGCGGACACCTCGACGAAGAAATGGTGCGACAACGCCAAGGCCGTCAACGTGGAGATCTTCACCGTGGCCTTCATGGCGCCTTCTCGGGGCCAGGAGCTTCTGAAGTATTGCGCGACCGACACCTCGCACTACTATGACGCCAATGATGCCGCCCAGCTCATCGCTGCCTTCAAGGAAATCGGCGAAAAGGCCTCGATGGCCGCAACCCGCCTGACCAACTGACGCGCCGCGGGCGAAGCGCCCGGCCAGCGCCGGACACTCATAACAAAGGCCGCCTTCCTTCCCGGCAGTGCGGCCTTTCTGCCGTTTTCCGCCTTATCGGCAAATCATGGAATTTCAGCCACTTGGGTGCAGGCGGCGGCACGGGGCGTTTTTCGCGGCGACTGATTTCCTGTGTTGCATGTGTTTCGTAACGATGCGTAAACTGCATCTTGTGAGCGTGTGCCGTTAGGGGAGAATCGGCGCTGCATCCCGATTGGTTGACAACCGAACTGGCGAGATCATGATCAACAGCCTGAGCAAAGCCGACCTGCCCCTGCCGCAGCCCCGCGTATCCGATCCGGAAGTCCTGGCGGCCGAAATCATCGAGCGACTGACCTACGGGATCGGCAAGGACGCCAAGGTGGCGACGCCGCACGACTGGCTGACGGCCACCATCCTCGTGGTGCGCGACCGGATCATCGACCGCTGGATGGAGACGACCCGCGCCGCCTACAGCAACAACGCCAAGCGGGTCTATTATCTCTCGCTGGAATTCCTGATCGGCCGCCTGATGCGCGATGCCATGTCGAATCTCGGCATGATGGAAGAAATCCGTCAGGCTCTCGCCTCGATGGGGGTCGATCTTGACGTCATCGCCGGCCTCGAACCCGATGCCGCTCTCGGCAATGGCGGGCTTGGCCGGCTGGCCGCCTGCTTCATGGAATCCATGGCGACCGTGCACATTCCCGCCTATGGCTATGGCATCCGCTATGTCCACGGCCTGTTCCGCCAGCAGATGGCCGACGGATGGCAGGTCGAACTGCCGGAGACCTGGCTTGCCCACGGCAATCCGTGGGAATTCGAGCGGCGGGAAAGCTCCTATGAAATCGGCTTCGGCGGCGCGGTGGACACGGTGCAAGGCCATGACGAACAGCCGCATTTCGTCTGGAAGCCGGGCGAACGGGTGATCGCCACCGCCTACGACACGCCTGTCGTCGGCTGGCGCGGGGATCACGTCAACACGCTGCGGCTCTGGTCGGCCCAGCCGATCGACCCGATCCTGCTCGCAGCCTTCAACGCCGGCGATCACATTGGCGCACTCAAGGAAAGCAACAAGGCCGAGACGCTGACACGCGTGCTCTATCCGGCCGACGCGACGCCGGCAGGCCAGGAACTGAGGCTGCGTCAGGAATATTTCTTCTGCTCCGCCTCCTTGCAGGACATCCTGCGGCGCCATCTGCAGCAGGGCAACGAACTCTCGGCCCTGCCGGACAAGGTGGCAATCCAGCTCAACGACACGCATCCGGCCGTCTCGGTCGCGGAGCTCATGCGGCTGTTGTGTGACGTCCACGGGCTGGAGTTCGACGCCGCCTGGGACATTACCTGGCGCACCTTCTCCTACACCAACCACACGCTCCTGCCCGAGGCGCTGGAAAGCTGGCCGGTGCCGCTGTTCGAGCGGCTGTTGCCGCGCCACATGCAGCTCATCTACGCCATCAATGCCAAGATCCTGCGCGACGCGCGCAAGAGCCGCAACTTCTCCGACCGCGAGATCAGCCATATCTCGCTGATCGACGAGAGCGGCGATCGTCGGGTGCGCATGGGCAATCTCGCCTTCATGGGCTCGCACTCGATCAATGGCGTTTCGGCCCTGCATACCGAGCTGATGAAAGAGACGGTGTTCGCCGATCTGCACAAGCTCTATCCCGACCGGATCAACAACAAGACCAACGGCATCACCCCGCGTCGTTGGCTGATGCAGTGCAATCCGCGCCTGACCGCACTGATCCGGGACACGGTCGGCCCGGATTTCCTCGACGACGCCGAAAAGCTGAAGGCACTCGACGCCTATGCCGACGACGCCGAGTTCCAGAAGCAATTCGCCGCCGTCAAGCGCGCCAACAAGGAGCAGCTGGCCAATCTCGTCGCCAGCCGCATGGGCATAAGGCTCGATCCGTCGGCCATGTTCGACATCCAGATCAAGCGCATCCACGAATACAAGCGCCAGCTCTTGAACATCATCGAAACGGTGGCGCTGTTCGACCAGATCCGCACCCATCCCGAGCGCGACTGGGTGCCGCGGGTCAAGCTGTTCGCCGGCAAGGCCGCGCCGAGCTACCACAACGCCAAGCTCATCATCAAACTGGCCAACGACGTCGCCCGCGTGATCAACAACGATCCGTCGGTGCGCAACCTCCTGAAGGTCGTGTTCATCCCGAACTACAACGTCTCGCTCGCCGAGGTCATGGTGCCCGCCGCCGACCTTTCCGAACAGATTTCGACAGCCGGCATGGAAGCGTCGGGAACCGGAAACATGAAGTTCGCGTTGAATGGTGCGCTGACCATTGGCACCCTTGACGGCGCTAATGTCGAGATGCGCGACCATGTGGGCGAGGAGAACATCGTGATTTTCGGCAAGACGGCGGGCGAGGTCGCAAAGGTGAGGGCCGGCGGCCATAATCCGCGCGCGGTGATCGAAAGCTCGCGCGAGCTGTCCCAGGCGCTCTCGTCGATTGCCTCCGGCGTCTTCTCTCCCGACGATCCGGGGCGCTTTGCCGGCCTGGTCGACGGCCTCTATCAGCATGACTGGTTCATGGTCGCCGCCGACTTCAATGCCTATGCCAAGGCCCAGCGTCAGGTCGACGAGCTGTGGAGCGACAACGCGGCCTGGTACTCCAAGACGATCCGCAACACGGCGCGCATGGGCTGGTTCTCCTCCGACAGGACGATCCGCCAGTACACCGCCGACATCTGGAGAGCCTGATGGCCAGATCACCGAAGAAGATCGGTGACAGCGCACGGCCGGAGGCGCCGCCCCCCGCCGAAATTGATGCGATCATTCACGGCTCCCATCAGGATCCGTTCTCTGTGCTCGGCCTGCAGGACACGGCATCGGGTTTCGTCGCCCGCTGCTTCATCCCCGGTGCCGAGGCGGTCTCGGCCTTCTCGATCGCCGGAGCCTTGCTCGGTGAACTGAAATGCCTGAACCCCGCCGGGTTCTTCTGCGGACCGGTCACCGCCGACACCTACCAGCCGCTGCGGTATCGGGCGAGCCGCGGAGATGTCGAGTGGACCGTCACCGACCCCTATAGTTTCGGCCCGGTGCTCGGCCCGATGGACGACTATTTCGTGCGCGAAGGCTCGCATCTGCGCCTGTTCGACAAGATGGGCGCCCATCCGCTCAAGCACCAGGGCGTCGACGGCTTCCATTTCGCAGTCTGGGCGCCGAACGCCCGGCGCGTGTCGGTAGTCGGCGACTTCAACGAATGGGACGGACGCCGCCATGTCATGCGCCTGCGCCGCGACACCGGAATCTGGGAGATCTTCGCACCCGACGTGCGCCCCGGCTCGACCTACAAGTTCGAGATCATCGGCAAGAACGGCGAGCTTCTACCGCTAAAGGCCGACCCCTATGCGCGGCGCGCCGAACTGCGGCCGAAGAATGCCTCGATGACCACCGGCGAGCTCGAGCAGACCTGGGAAGACAGCGCCCATCGCCAGCACTGGTCGAGCATCGACCAGCGCCGCCAGCCGATCAGCATCTACGAGGTGCATGCCGGCTCCTGGCAACGCCGCGACGACGGCTCGATGCTGAGCTGGGACGAGATGGCGGCGCGCCTCATCCCCTACTGTGTCGACATGGGTTTTACCCATATCGAGTTCATGCCGATCACCGAGCACCCCTATGATCCGTCCTGGGGCTATCAGACGACTGGCCTTTACGCCCCGACCGCCCGCTTCGGCGAGCCCGAAGGTTTCGCTCGCTTCGTCAATGGCTGCCACAAGGTCGGCCTCGGCGTCATCCTCGACTGGGTGCCCGCCCATTTTCCGACCGATGCGCATGGGCTGCGCTGGTTCGACGGCACGGCCCTCTACGAACATGCCGATCCGCGCCAGGGCTTCCATCCCGACTGGAACACCGCGATCTACAATTTCGGCCGTACCGAGGTCGTGTCCTATCTCGTCAACAATGCGCTCTACTGGGCGGAGAAGTTCCATCTCGACGGGCTGAGGGTCGATGCCGTCGCGTCCATGCTCTATCTCGACTATTCCCGCAAGGAAGGCGAGTGGATCCCGAACGAATATGGCGGGCGCGAAAATCTCGAGGCGGTCCGCTTCCTCCAGCAGATGAACAAGGCCGTCTACGGCTCCCATCCCGGCATCATGACGATCGCCGAGGAATCCACGTCCTGGCCCAAGGTCTCCCAGCCGGTCCACGAAGGCGGCCTCGGCTTCGGCTTCAAGTGGAACATGGGCTTCATGCACGACACTCTGAGCTATTTTGCCCGCGATCCGGTGCACCGCAAGTTCCACCACCAGGAACTCACCTTCGGCCTGCTCTATGCTTTTTCGGAGAATTTCGTGCTGCCGATCTCCCATGACGAGGTGGTCCACGGCAAGGGCTCGATGATCGCCAAGATGCCGGGCGACGACTGGCAGAAATTCGCCAACCTGCGCAGCTACTACGCCTTCATGTGGGGGCATCCGGGCAAGAAGCTGCTGTTCATGGGCCAGGAATTCGCCCAGTGGAGCGAATGGAGCGAGGAGCGCGCGCTCGACTGGAACCTCCTGCAGTATGCGCTGCATGAGGGCGTGCGCCGGCTGGTGCGGGATCTCAACTTCACCTACCGCTCCAAGCCCGCCCTTCACGCGCGCGACTGCGAGGGCGAAGGCTTCGAGTGGCTGATCGCCGACGATCAGGACAATTCGGTGCTGGCCTTCCTGCGCAAGGCGCCGGGCGAAAAGACCATCGCCGTGATCTGCAACCTGACACCGGTCTATCACGAAGGCTATGTCGTGCCCTTGCCCGCAAGCGGGCGGTGGCGCGAAATACTCAATACCGACGCAGAGATCTACGGCGGCAGCGGCAAAGGCAATGGCGGCCGCGTCGAGGCCAGTCCTGGTGACGGCGGCCGCGCCTACGCCATCCTGACCCTGCCACCGCTGGCCGTGATCATGCTGGAACAAGAAAATTGAGGCGGGAGGCGAAATGATGGAAAAGCGACCCCAACCCCTGGCGCGCGACGCCATGGCGTATGTGCTGGCCGGCGGACGGGGAAGCCGCCTCAAGGAACTGACCGACCGGCGCGCCAAGCCGGCCGTCTATTTCGGCGGCAAGGCCCGCATTATCGACTTCGCCCTGTCGAACGCCCTCAATTCCGGGATCCGGCGCATCGGCGTCGCCACCCAGTACAAGGCCCATTCGCTGATCCGCCACCTTCAGCGCGGCTGGAACTTCTTCAGACCGGAGCGCAATGAAAGCTTTGACGTGCTGCCGGCCAGCCAGCGCGTCTCGGAAACGCAGTGGTATGAGGGCACGGCCGACGCCGTCTACCAGAACATCGACATCATCGAACCCTACGGCCCGGAATACATGGTCATCCTCGCCGGCGACCATGTCTACAAGATGGACTACGAGCTGATGCTGCAGCAGCACGTCGATTCCGGCGCGGATGTCACCATCGGCTGCCTGGAGGTGCCGCGCATGGAAGCGACCGGCTTCGGCGTCATGCATGTCGACGGCAAGGACGAGATTATCGCCTTCATCGAGAAGCCGGCCGATCCGCCAGGCATTCCGGGCAAGGAGGATTTCGCGCTCGCCTCGATGGGCATCTATGTCTTCCACACCAAGTTCCTGATGGACATCCTGCGGCGCGATGCAGCCGACCCTCATTCCAGCCGTGACTTCGGCAAGGACATCATCCCCTACATCGTTTCGAACGGCAAAGCCGTCGCGCACCGCTTCGCCAATTCCTGCGTCCGTTCCGACTTCGAAAGCACGCCCTACTGGCGCGACGTCGGCACGATCGACGCCTATTGGCAGGCGAATATCGACCTGACGGACGTGGTTCCCGAACTCGACATCTACGACAAGTCCTGGCCGATCTGGACCTATTCCGAGATCACGCCGCCGGCAAAATTCGTGCATGACGACGAAGGCCGACGCGGCTCGGCCATCTCGTCGCTGGTCGCCGGCGACTGCATCATCTCCGGCTCCTCGCTCTACAAGAGCCTGCTGTTCACCGGCGTGCGCGCCAATTCCTATTCGCGCCTCGAAGGGGCGGTGATCCTGCCGAAGGTCCAGATCGGTCGCCATGCGCGGCTGACCAATGTCATCATCGACCATGGCGTGGTCATCCCCGAGGGCCTGATCGTCGGCGAGGATCCGGAAATAGACGCCAAGAGGTTCCGGCGGTCGGAGGAAGGCATCTGCCTCATCACCCAGCCGATGATCGACAAGCTCGGCATGGCAGGCTGATGAAAGTCCTTTCCGTCGCCTCCGAATTCTATCCGCTCGTCAAGACCGGCGGCCTCGCCGACGTCGCCGGAGCGCTGCCCCTCGCCTTGAAGGCCCATGGCGTCGAGACGAAGACGCTCATTCCCGGCTATCCGGCGGTGATGAAGGCGATCCGCAATCCGGTGAAACGAACCGAATTCGCCGACCTGCTCGGATCGAGCGCGACGCTTCTCGAGGCAAGCCATGACGGCGCCGACATCCTCGTCCTGGATGCGCCGACGCTCTTCGATCGCGCCGGCGGCCCCTATGTGGACCAGAACAGCCGCGACTATGGCGACAACTGGAAGCGCTTTGCGGTGTTGTGCAAGGCCGGCGCCGAGATTGCCGCCGGCGCCCTGCCCGGCTGGCAGCCGGACCTCGTCCATGCGCATGACTGGCAGAGCGCCTTGACCCCGGTCTTCATGCGCTATGGCGAGGCGCCCGAACGCCCGAGCCTCATCACCATCCACAACATCGCCTTCCAGGGTCAGTTCTCCGCCGAGATCTTCCCGCAACTCGGCCTGCCCGGTCATGCCTACTGGGAAGCGCTGGAATATTACGGCACGGTCAGTTTCCTCAAAGGCGGGCTCGTCGCCTCCCATGCGATCAGCACGGTCAGCCCGTCCTATGCCGAAGAAATCCTCACACCTTCCTTCGGCATGGGCATGGAGGGCGTGATCGCCAGCCGCGCTGCCGATCTCTATGGCATCGTCAATGGCATTGACGCCACCGTCTGGAACCCGGCCACGGACCCGCTGATTGCCCAGACCTATTCCTCGGGCGCCCTGAGGAAGCGCCAGGCCAACCGGCAGGCGCTTAGTACCCGCTTCGCGCTCGATGAAGGCAACGGACCGATCTTCTGCGTCATCACCCGGCTGACCTGGCAGAAGGGCATGGATCTCCTGGCCGAGGTTACGGACAGCATCGTCGAACTCGGCGCCAGGCTCGTCATCCTCGGTTCGGGCGACCATGCGCTCGAAACCAGCCTTCTTGCCGCAGCCGCCCGCCACAGAGGCCGGATCGGCATGATCATCGGCTATGACGAGCCGCTGTCACACCTGATGCAGGCGGGCTCCGACGCCATCCTCATTCCCTCCCGCTTCGAGCCCTGCGGGCTCACCCAGCTCTACGGCCTGCGCTATGGCTGCGTGCCGGTGGTTGCCCGCACCGGCGGCCTCGCCGACACGATCATCGATGCCAATGAAGCGGCGCTGACCGCCCAGGCCGCGACCGGCCTGCAGTTTTCCCCAGGCTCTGCAGAGACGTTGCGCGCGGCAATCCGAAGGGCGGTGCGCCTTCACACCTCTGACAAAATCTGGAGCCAGATGCAGAAGCAGGGGATGAAGTGCGACGTCTCCTGGGGCAGAAGCGCCGAGCGCTATGCCGAACTCTATCAACGCCTCGTCTCGAAAGGCCAGTAAATCCATGATCTCGACCGTTGCCACCACGCCCTATGCGGACCAGAAGCCGGGTACCTCCGGCCTGCGCAAGAAGGTTCCGGTCTTCCAGCAGCCCAATTATGCCGAGAACTTCATCCAGTCGATCTTCGACAGCCTCGAGGATTTCGCCGGCAAGACGCTGGTCATCGGCGGCGACGGCCGCTTCTACAATCGCGAGGTGATCCAGAAAGCGATCCGCATGGCCGCCGCCAACGGCTTCGGCCGGGTGCTCGTCGGCAAGGGCGGTATCCTGTCGACGCCCGCCGCCTCGCATGTGATCCGCAAGTACAAGGCCTTCGGCGGCATCATCCTGTCGGCCAGCCACAATCCCGGCGGCCCGACCGAGGACTTCGGCATCAAGTACAATATCGGCAATGGCGGCCCGGCTCCGGAAAGGATCACCGACGCGATCTTCGCCCGCTCCAAGGTGATCGACAGCTACCGCATCGTCGAGGCTGCGGACATCGATCTCGACGTGATCGGCAGCATCGAGATCGCCGGCATGACGGTCGAGGTGATCGATCCGGTCGCCGACTATGCCGAGCTGATGGAAGGGCTCTTCGACTTTGGCGCCATCCGCACCCTGTTCGGCCTCGGCTTCCGTATGGTCTTCGACGCGATGAGCGCGGTAACCGGCCCCTATGCCAAGGAAATCATCGAGAACCGTCTCGGTGCGCCGGCCGGCACGGTGCGCAATTTCGTGCCGCTGCCCGACTTCGGCGGCCATCACCCGGACCCGAACCTCGTGCATGCCAAGGAGCTCTATGACGAGATGATGGCGGGCGACGATGCGCCCGACTTCGGAGCAGCCTCCGACGGCGATGGCGATCGCAATCTGGTCATCGGCAAGGGCATCTTCGTCACCCCCTCCGACAGCCTCGCCATCCTTGCCGCCAATGCCCACCTGGCGCCGGGCTATAATGGCGGGATCGCCGGCATCGCCCGCTCCATGCCGACCAGCGCCGCCGCAGACCGGGTCGCCGAAAAGCTCGGCATCGGCATTTATGAGACGCCGACCGGCTGGAAGTTCTTCGGCAACCTGCTGGACGCCGGCAAAGTCACGATCTGCGGCGAGGAATCAGCCGGCACCGGATCGAACCATGTGCGCGAGAAGGACGGGCTCTGGGCCGTACTTCTCTGGCTCAACATCCTGGCCGTGCGCGGCGAGAGCGTGAAGGACATCGTCACGCAACACTGGGCGACCTATGGCCGGAACTACTATTCCCGCCACGACTACGAAGAGGTCGACAGTGACGCTGCCAATGGCCTGATGGCCGCGCTCCGTGACAAGCTGGAAAGCCTGCCGGGCACGAAGGTCGGCGATCTGGTGGTGAGCCAGGCCGATGATTTCTCCTATCTCGATCCGGTCGACGGCTCCACCAGCCAACACCAGGGCGTGCGCATCCTGTTCGAAGGCGGCTCCCGCGTGGTCTTCCGCCTGTCGGGAACGGGCACGTCCGGCGCGACGCTTCGGGTCTATATCGAGCGATACGAACCAGACGCCAGCCGCCACGATCTGGAAACGCAGGGCGCGCTCGCCGACCTGATCGACGCTGCCGAAACCCTGGCCGATATCCGCGCACGCACCGGCCGCCAGACGCCCAGCGTCATTACCTGATCGCCGCCATGAACCGCATGGAAAACCGGCCGGGCGGCGTGGTGCTGACGGACAGGGGCGCGGAATTCGCGGTCTGGTCCCATCATGCCGAACGGATCGAACTGTGCCTGTTCGACAGTGCCGGACGGGCGGAACTGCGACGCCTGCCGATGACGAAAGGCGATGATGCCGTCCATCGCCTTCACGTCGACGGCATCGTCAAGGGCGCGCGCTACGGCTACCGCGCCCACGGCCGCTATGCGCCCGATCACGGGTTCTGGTTCGATCCGTCCAAGCTGCTGGTCGACCCCTATGCGAAGGAGCTGGACCGGCCGTTTGCCCACGACCCGCGGCTCTCGGTGTTCGGAACGGATACCGCCGCGCTCGTTCCAAAGGCGATCGTCACCGACGATCCTCTGGCCAAACCCTTGCGCCCCCTCCTGCCGAAGGGCGGCTTCGTCTACGAACTGGCGGTGAAGGCCTTCACCATGCGCCACCCCGACGTCCCCGCGGAGCAGCGCGGGACAGTCGCTGCGCTCGCCCATCCCGCGGTGATCGCGCATCTGAAGCGGCTCGGCGTCGATGCCGTGGAACTGATGCCGATCGTCGCCTGGATCGACGAGCGTCATCTGCCACCGCTCGGCCTGACCAATGCCTGGGGCTACAACCCCGTCGCATTGATGGCGCTTGATCCGCGCATCGTGCCGGGCGGCATGACGGAACTGCGCGAGACGGTGCACACGCTGCACGAGGCCGGCATCGGCGTCATCCTCGACCTGGTCTTCAACCACACCGGCGAAAGCGACAAGCTGGGCACCACCCTTTCGCTGCGCGGCCTCGACAATCTCTCCTGCTATCGCCATCTGGCGGACAATCCCGGGATCCTCGTCAACGATACGGGCTGCGGCAACACGCTGGCCTGCGACCACCCCTATATTCGGCGCCTGATCGTCGACAGCCTGCGCCATTTCGTCGTCCATGCCGGCGTCGATGGTTTCCGGTTCGATCTTGCGCCGATCCTCGGGCGCACCGCGCTCGGCTTCCACACGACGTCGCGCACCCTGCATGCCATTCTGACCGACGACGTGCTCGAAGACCGCGTGATGATCGCCGAGCCCTGGGACATCGGTCCCGGCGGCTACCAGCTCGGCCAGTTCCCCGACGGTTTCCTCGAATGGAACGACCGTGCCCGCGACGGCATCCGCCGCTTCTGGCGCGGCGACGGGCACATGGCGGGAACGCTCGCGACAGCGCTTGCCGGATCGTCCGACACATTCACGCGCGCTGGAACCAACGAGACGCGCAGCGTCAACTTTGTCGCCGCCCATGACGGCTTCACCCTGTTCGACCTCGTCTCCCACAGCCACAAGCGCAATGGCCGCAACGGCGAACACAACCGCGACGGCCATGACGAGAACTACTCCTGGAACAACGGCATCGAAGGCGACCACGCCAATCCGGCCGTCTTGGCCAAGCGCCGGCGCGATGTAGCGGCCCTTCTGGCCACGCTGTTTGCCTCGCGCGGCACCATCATGCTGACCGCCGGCGACGAATTCGGCCGCACCCAGCACGGCAACAACAATGCCTATTGCCAGGACAACGAGCTGACCTGGCTCGACTGGGCGGCAGCGGACAAGGAGCTGATCGACCGCACCGCCGAGCTGTCGGCCATGCGTAGGCGATTCTCCGTCTTTGGCGAGACGCACTTCCTTTCAGGCGAGGAAGACGTCGCCTGGATCTCTCCGGCCGGCCAGCCCATGACTGTCGCAGACTGGGAAGACGAGGCGGGCCCTGGCTTCGGCATGGTGCTGAAGACCATTGACTACAGCCTGAAGACAGAGGTCCGCCTGGCGGTGCTGTTCAACCGCTCGCATGCCGGGCTGGACTTTAGCCTCCCCACAGGCGACAAGGGTTCCTGGCGACCCTTGTCGGATCACCGAGCCGTCCGACAGATCCACCTTCAACCGCGATCCGTCGAATTCTTCATTGAGCTTTGATCGTTTCATTATTCCTGTGCATGGGCGCCCTATTTTCTGTTTGCCAGAGCCCCTGTAAGACATCCCTGACAGCAACCATTGGTGAGGTTTCATGCCCCGCGAAATTTCCCTGTCCGAGGTCCAATCGCTGGTCGGCCAGGAGATCGGCGTATCGAAGTGGATCACCGTCGATCAGACCATGATCGACGCCTTTGCCGGCGCGACCGACGACCATCAGTTCATTCATGTCGACCCTGTGCGAGCCGCGGCCGAGACCCCGTTTGGCGGAACGATCGCCCACGGCTTCCTGACGCTGTCTCTGCTGTCGACGATGAATTATGACTGCCTGCCCAAGATCCGCGAACAGACCATGGGCATCAATTACGGCTTCGAGAAGGTGCGTTTTCTCACACCGGTGAAGTGCGGCAAGCGCATCCGCGGCCACTTCGTGCTGTCCGAGGCCCGCTTCCGCGGCGCCGGCATGATGATGACGACCTATGACGTGTCGATCGAAATCGAGGGCGAACGCAAGCCTGCACTGACCGCCAACTGGATGACCATCATCCAGTTCGACTCGAAGGACCGGCCCGAAGGTCTGTGAACATGGACACGTTCGACGCGGTCCGCCAGTCATTCCTGCGGCAGGCAAAGGCCTGCGACGACCTCGGCTCGCCTTTCACCGCCCGCCTCTGCCGGATGGCAGCGGAAAGACTGAACGATGAGGCTGCGGTCGGTCGGCACCTGCTGCGGTGGCAGGGAGATCCGACGGGTACAGGTGACGCCCTGGCACTCAGGTTTGCGGGCGCGTTGCATGCGGTCGTTCGTTCCGGGCAGGACCCGGACCTTACCGCCGTCTATCCGCCCGACAACAGCGCAGACGACGAAAGCTTCTGGGCCACGGTCGATGCGGCGCTGCACCGTGACGAGGCGTTTATCCTCAAGTGGCTGCGCTCGCCGCCGCAGACCAATGAAGTGCGCCGGTCAGGGGCGCTTCTGCCGGGCTTTCTCACCGTGGCCAGGCTGTTCGACAAGCCGCTCATGCTGTCGGAAGTCGGCGCCAGCGCCGGGCTCAACCTGCAATGGGACCGCTATGCCTATCGGCTCGGCGGCTTCACCTGGGGGCCGGCCTCAAGCGTCACGCTCGCGCCGGACTGGGAGGGACCACCGCCGCCAAAGGAAGATCTTGAGGTTTCGGAGCGGGCCGGCTGCGACCTCAATCCGCTCGACCCGGCATCCGACGAGGACCGCGAGCGTCTCGCCGCCTATATCTGGGCCGATCAGGCGGATCGGCTGGAGAGAACCCGCGCCGCCCTTGAAATCGCCGCCGCGTCCGGCCTGAAGGTCGATCGAGCCGATGCCATAGAATGGCTTGCAGAGCGCCTGGAACGACCGCAGGCCGGCTCTGCCCACGTCGTCTATCATTCCATCGCCTGGCAGTATTTTCCGCAGGATCTGAAAGCCCGGGGCGAAGCGCTGATCGCGCAGGCAGGCGCCCGGGCGACGCGCGAGGCACCGCTTGCCCGGCTGCAGATGGAAGCCGACGGCAAGCCGGAGGGGGCAGCGCTCACCCTGCAGGTCTGGCCGAGCGGCGAGCGCCACGAGATCGGCCGCGCTGATTTCCACGGGCGCTGGGTAAAGTGGAAAGGCTGGCCGGGACTCTAGCCCCGGCCAAATTCTTGAAGCTTTACGCCGCAGCGTCTTCCGCCGCCTCGGCCAGAAGACCGAAGGCGTATTCGGCGAACGAGCGCCAGCACTCGACCCGGAAGGTTTCTTCGTCGATGCGATAGAGCACCATCTCGATCTTGCCGAAGACCGTACGGGTGACCGCGCCGACCGGGAAGGTTTTCAGCGACAGATCGAGCGCGCAGCCGGCATTGATGGCATTGGCCGCACCGGGACCGGACACGATGATCGCGGTGTTGCGGTGGGAAACATCGGTGGCCGAATGAACAGCGCCAGAGGCACGGCAATCGGCCATCAGGTCGCCGCCCTTGTCGTCGATCAGCAGCCACTCGTCCGGACCGAGCCAGAAAGCCAGCCGGCCCTTGGTGCCGGCCGACGTCTTCGGCTTGACCGGCAGCTTGACGCCGAGCGACTTGGAGAGCGCGGCGACATCGTCGGCTGCGGCGCGCAGCGAAACGCGCGTTGCGGGTTCTGCGGGCCTCAACCGGACCGATGGCGAACCACCATGAGCTCCGGCGAGGACGGACTTGCGTTCAGCGACGGTAGCATCAGCCATGGATGCGGCCCCCTTCCTTGTCAAAGAATACCGTATCGGTCACCTCGACGGCGATCGTCTTGTCCTTCATCGGCACGTACAGCGTCTCGCCCATGCGGGCGCGCCCGCCAACCAGCGTCGCAATCGCGATCGACCGGCCGAGGTTCTCCGACCAGTAGGACGACGTTACGTGACCGAGCATGGTCATCGGCTTCGGCTGGTTCGGATCGGCGACGATCTGGGCGCCCTCCTCCAGAACCTCGTTCGGGTTCTTGGTGAAGATGCCGACGAGCTGCTTGCGACCCTCCTTCACGAGATCCGGGCGCTTGAGGCCACGGATCCCGACGAAGTCCTTCTTCTTCTTCGAAACCGCCCAGCCATAGCCGGCGTCGTCCGGGGTCAGCGTGCCGTCGGTGTCCTGGCCGACGATGATGTAGCCCTTTTCCGCGCGCAGCACGTGCATGGTCTCGGTGCCGTAGAGGCAGGCGCCGAGGCTCTGTGCGCGGTCCCAGATCGCCTGGAAGACGGATGCGCCGAAATCGGCCGGCACGTTGACTTCGTAGCCGAGTTCACCGGTGAAGGAGACGCGGAACAGGCGGGTCGGGACGCCGCAGAACTTGCCTTCGGCGACGCTCATATGCGGGAAGGCCTCGTTGGAGATGTCGATGCCTTCGACGAAGGGAGCAATGATGTCGCGCGCCTTCGGGCCCTGCACGGCGATGACCGCCCATTGTTCGGTCGTCGAGGTGAGCCAGACCTTGAGATGCGGGAACTCCGTCTGCAGGTAGTCTTCCATGTGGTTGAGAACGCGCGGCGCACCGCCGGTCGTCGTCGTCACGTGGAAGCGGTCTTCGGCCAGGCGACCGACGACGCCGTCGTCGTAAACAAAGCCATCGTCACGGGTCATGATGCCGTAGCGGCACTTGCCCGGCTTCAGCGTATCCCAGGCATTGGTGTACATCAGGTTCAGGAACTCGGCAGCATCGGGACCGACGACCTCGATCTTGCCGAGCGTGGAGGCGTTGAACACGCCCGCCGACTCGCGGACCGTCTTGCACTCGCGGTTGACCGCCTGGTGCATGTCCTCACCGGGGCGCGGATAGTACCAGGCGCGCTTCCAGTTTCCGACATCCTCGAACTCGGCGCCCAGCGACGTCTCGAGCGCATGCATCGGGGTCTTGCGGGTCGGATCGAACAGTTCGCCGCGCGAATGGTTGATCAGCGTCCCGAAGGTCACCGGCGTGTAGGGCGCACGGAAGGTGGTCAGACCCACCTTCGGGATTTCCTTGCCCAGCATCTCGGCGGCAATCGCCAAGCCGTGCATGTTGGACAGCTTGCCTTGGTCGGAGGCCATGCCGTTGGTGGTGAAGCGCTTGATGTGCTCGATCGAGTGCATGCCCTCGCGCACCGCCAGGCGGATGTCCTTGGCGCAGACATCGTGCTGGAAGTCGATGAAGGCCTTGACGCTCGTGTCGCGCCCTGCCCCTTCGGCTGCACCGATCATGCCGCCGGTCCAAGCGAAGGCGTTGACGCCCGCCGGTGCCGGCGATGCCGATCCGGTTGCACCCGCCTCGTTTGCCATGCGCGCACCGGCCGCGGATGCCTCGTCGATTATCGCCTGCAGATCGTCGGTGCCGTTGCAGGTGCCGACGCAGATGCTCTCCTGGGCATAGACATCCGGCAGGAAGCGATCATTGGCGGCATCGAATTTCAGCTTGCCGCGTGCCTGCGAGAACAGGTGAACGGACGGGGTCCAGCCGGCAGAAACGATCAGGGCATCGACCTCGATCTTGCGGCCGCTGCCGCTGCCGTTGCGCTTGACCGTCATCGAGCGTACGCGCAGACGACCCGCCGTATCGGTGACCGAATGGCCGACCAGTACCTCGATGCCGAGCGAACGCGCCTGGGCGAGAACCTTCTCGCCGGGTTTTTCGCGGCAATCGACGATCGCGGGAATGGCAATGCCGGCCCGCTTCAGGTCGAAGGCGGTCTCGTAGGCCGAATCATGGGCGGTGTAGACACCGACCTTGGCACCCACGGCGACGCCGTAGTGGTTGAGATAGGTGCGCGCGGCCGAGGCCAGCATGATGCCCGGACGGTCGTTGTTCGCAAACACCATGTGGCGTTCGATCGAACCGGTGGCGAGCACGACCTTCTTGGCGCGAACCTGCCAGAGCCGCTCGCGCGGGCTCGCCTTGACCGGCTTGGCGATGTGGTCGGTGACGCGTTCGGCGAGGCCGACGAAATTGTGGTTGTAGTAGCCGAACGCCGTGGTGCGCGTCAGCACCCGGACATTCGGCATGGCAGCCAGCCGGGCGGCCGTTGCCTGTGCCCAGTCATAGCCATTCTGGCCGTCGACGGTGGCGCCGGTGTCGAAATGGAAGGCGCCGCCCACTTCAGGCTGCTCGTCGCAGAGGATCACCTCGGCACCGGTCTCGGCCGCAGCAAGCGCCGCAGAGAGGCCGGCGACACCGCCGCCGACGACGAGGACGTCGCAATGGGCATAGCGGCTGGAATAGTGATCCGGATCCTCCTCCTTCGGCGCAACGCCAAGACCGGCGGCGCGGCGGATGAAGGGCTCGTAGACCGAATGCCAGAAGGACTTCGGCCACATGAAGGTCTTGTAGTAGAAGCCGGCGGCGAAGAAGGGCGAGAAGAAGTCGTTGACCTCGCCGATGTCGAAGGACAGCGACGGCCAGCGGTTCTGCGTTTCGACCTTCATGCCGTCGAACACTTCCTGCACCGTGGCGCGAACGTTCGGCTGGCGGCGGGCGGCATCGCGCGACACGTCGAGCAGCGCGTTCGGCTCTTCCGGGCCGGCGGTCAGGATGCCGCGCGGACGGTGATACTTGAACGACCGGCCGGCGAGATGCAGACCGTTGGCCAGCATGGCGGAGGCGACGGTATCACCTTCATAGGCGGTGATGCTGCGGCCGTCGACGGTGAACCGGGCGGTGCGGGCGGGGGTGAGGCGGCCCTTGCCGGGAATACGATTGGCGCCGCTCATTTCGACGCTCCCTTCTCGAGTGCATTCGGCAGCAGAGCCGAGACATCGGCCTTCGGCTCGCCGGCCTTGTAGGTCAAATAGATCTTGTCACTGACGGAATCGCGCACGGCATTGAAGAAGCGGCCGCAGCCGTTCATGTGGCGCCAGCGTTCGTAGATCAGTCCCTTGGGATTGTCCCTCAGGAAGAAATAGTCCGCGAACTCTTCATCGGTGATGTCGGCAATGTTCTGCGGGCGGGCGATATGCGCTTCGCCGGCGGCGCGGAATTCGAGCTCGGAGCGCTCTTCCTCGCAATAGGGGCATTTGATCAGCAGCATGATGAACGTCCTTTGAGGATCAGTGCGCCACGGCGGCAGCCGCCGCCTCGTCGATCAGGCGACCGGTGCGGAACCGGTCGAGGGTGAGGCCGGCCGCCAGGCGGTGCGGTTCGCCCTTGGCGATGAGATGCGCAAACAGGTTCGCCGAACCCGGCGTCGCCTTGAAGCCGCCCGTTCCCCAACCGGCGTTGAGGAAGAGGTTGGGCACCGGCGTGACACCCTGGATCGGCGAACGGTCCGAGGTGTTGTCGGTGATCCCGCCCCACTGGCGCATCATCTTGACGCGGCGGAACATCGGGAACAGCTCGCAGATCGCATCGAGCGTATGCGTGATGATCTGCAGCCCGCCGGTCTGCGAATAGGAATTGTACTGGTCGGTGCCGGCACCGATGACGAACTCGCCCTTGTCCGACTGCGAGATATAGGCATGCACCGTGTTCGACATGACGACGCACGGGAAGATCGGCTTCATCGGCTCGGAAACGAGCGCCTGAAGCGGGGTCGAATGCAGCGGCAGGCGGACGCCGGCCATGCCCATGACCACCGAATTGTGACCCGAGGCCGAGACACCGACCTTCTTCGCGCCGATAAAGCCGCGATTCGTTTCGACGCCGGTGACCTCACCATTGGGACCGCGACGAATGCCCGTCACCTCGGTGTTCTGAATGATGTGGACGCCGCGGTCAGAGGCGGCGCGCGCATAGCCCCAGGCGACCGCGTCGTGGCGGGCCGTGCCGCCGCGGCGCTGCAGCGCCGCACCATTGATCGGATAGCGGGCGGACTTGGAGATATCGAGCGGTGGGCAGAAATCCTTGGCCTGCTCGGGCGTCAGCCACTCATTGTCGATGCCGTAGAGATTGTTGGCATTGATGTGGCGCTTGAACGACTGCTGGTCATGCACATTATGCGACAGCATCATCACGCCGCGCGGCGAGTACATGACGTTGTAGTTGAGGTCCTGGCTCAAGCCTTCCCAAAGCTTCAGGGAGTGCTCGTAGATGTCCATGCTCTCTTCATAGAGATAGTTGGACCGGATGATCGTGGTGTTTCGGCCGGTATTGCCGCCGCCGATCCAGCCCTTTTCGATAACCGCGACATTGGTGATGCCGTGCTCCTTGGCCAGGTAGTAGGCCGCACCGAGGCCATGGCCACCGCCACCGATAATAATGACATCGTAGGACTGACGGGGCTCGGGAGAAACCCACTGGGCCTCCCAGCCCTTGTGGGCCCTCAGCGCCTCGCGGGCTACGGCAAAAACCGAATATTTGCGCATTCGCCTCAAACTCCAGTAGTTAGGGCATTTGATAGGCTTGCAGCAGTGCCAGATCCATATGCGTCACGACCGTCCTTTTGCGACGCCGCGACATGCGTCTTTCGACACGCCCGGAAAAGGCGGGCCTTCCAGCGATTTTTCTTGGCGGGAGCCCCTGCCCCATATGGACTTCCCAAAGGCAATCTGTTATCTGCCCTCCCTAATCGCAGGGCTCCAGCCACGCGAACATTTTGCCTTTTGTTCTGCTGACGACCTGACTTCGGCGGAACTGCAACTCAAAACCAAAGGAACGGGATAAACGTGCAGGTACTAGTCCGCGACAACAACGTTGATCAGGCGCTTCGCGCTCTCAAGAAGAAGATGCAGCGCGAAGGTATCTTCCGCGAAATGAAGATGCGCGACTATTACGAGAAGCCGTCGCAGAAGCGTGCGCGCGAAAAGGCCGAAGCGGTTCGCCGCGTTCGCAAGCTGGCGCGCAAGCGCATGCAGCGCGAAGGCCTCATCGCTGCCCCGGCACGCGCTGCGCGCTGATCTGTCGTTTTTTCGACGTTTTCCGATGTTCTAAGGGCGGGGGCGATCTTTTCGCCGCCGCTCTTTTCCTTTTCAGACACCATCGCTGCCGTTCGGTCCCACGGCGGCGGCCAGCCCGCCGGACAATTGGCCCGCCATGATTGATCATACACTCTTCCAGACCCCCAGGATCGCCGTCGCCGGCACCCGCCGTATCGCCGGCATGGTCGCCGTAGCCGCCCTGATCGGCCTTGCCGGCTGCCAGTCGGTCGACACCGCCGACACGATTCGCATCGATCGGGCACAGGGCTCGGAAGAGAATATCGCCTCGCTGACGGCCGTTATCCAGGCCAATCCGCGCGATCCGGAAGGCTACAATGTCCGCGGTTCGGCCTATGGTCACGCCGGCCAGTTCAACAAGGCCATGGACGACTTCAACACCGCGCTGCAGCTCAACCCCAATTTCTACCAGGCCTATGCCAACCGTGCGCTGGTCTACCGCAACATGGGCAAGCCGGTCGAAGCCGCCAAGGACTACAACGCCGCCCTGCGGCTCAATGCCAACTACGACGTCGCCTATATCGGTCGCGGCAATATCTACCGCCAGGCCGGCCGAATTGACGAGGCCTTTGGCGATTTCAACCGCGCCATCCAGCTCAACACGACGGATGGCCGCGCCTATCACAATCGCGGGCTGATCTATCAGCTGCGCGGCCAGCACGACAAGGCGATCGACGATTTCTCGAAGGCGATCTCGCTGTCGCCGAGCGCGCCCGAACCGTATAATGGCCGCGGCGTCTCCTATGTCGCGCTGAACGACGACGAGAACGCCTTTGCCGACTTCAACCACGCCATCGAACTCAACGGCAAGATCGCCGAATCCTGGGCGAACCAGGCGCTCATCTACGAGCGCCGCGGCGACAAGGCTCGCGCGGCCAAGTCCTATTCGCATGCGTTGCAACTCGATCCGAAATATCTGCCGGCGCAGCAGGGTCTCGCCCGCACGCGCGGCGGCGGCGCCTGAGCGAGCGCGCCCCGGCGCCTGGACGGAATTGCTTGAGACAGGATGGCCGGATAATGTCGGCTTTTCTTTTGCCTGGAAGCAAGCGGCGCCGCCGCCCTGGCCTTCAGTCTGCGGGACCGAAGAGAAGCTCCAGCGCGGGCTTGCGCGCCTCGCGGCAGAGGCCCGAGAAGACCGCCGCCATCGCCGCTGAAACCATGCCACCGGCCATGATCAGCAGCAGGCTCGCGAGCGCAAAGCCGATCGCCGCGGTTGCAAGGCCGCAAAGGGCGGTCAGCAGGACCGACACTAGCCAGCGTGCCCCTGCATCCGTCGCAGTGACGACGGCCGCGGCGAGAAAAGTGGCCGCCAGCGCGCTCGACCACAGGGCCAGCGGCGCATCGGTGACAAGATAGAGAATGGCGGCAAACCCGACGACCGCGCCCGGCGCGATCTGCGCTGGCCGGAGAGCCCGGTCAAAACGACGCGCCGCAAGCACCGGACGCAGGCGATAGACGAAGAGAACGCCGCCACCGCCAAACACCAGTCCACCGGCAATCGCCGCGATCACGGCCCCCAGCATGCGCTCGAGCATGCCGGACAGAGACTGCGCATGCGCCGGGGCGATGGCGGGATCGGCCACGGCCAGAGCGAGAAGCAGGGCCACGATGCCGTAGAGGACGAGAAAGCCGTTGAGCAGCAAGGGAATGCGCGCAACCGGCGCGACGATGGCCGCCGATGCCCCAAGGGTCGCACCGAGCCCGACGGCGAGCATGACGAGCAGCAGATGCCCAAAGGTCGGTTGCGCGGCTAGAAGCGCGCCCAGCCCCGCAAGCCCCAGCCCTGCCGCGATCATCGGCACAATGGCCTCCAGCGCAGCCCCCTTGGCACCGCGGGCAGCCGCCATCACAAGGAGCATGATGGCAACGAGATCGAAAATGACAGCGAGGGCCTGCATATGACGCGTCCTAGCGGTCGCGCGTCGGCGGGATGGTTACCCGGCGCCGGGCAATCGACAGGCCGGCAACGACACCGGCCGAGGCCAGAATGAGCGCCGCAAAGGACAGATTGCGCGCCTCCCCTTCCGGAAGTCGGGCCAGCGCGCCGAGCGCACCGCTCGAAATGACGCCGGTAACGAGGCCGGCGGCGAGCACGAAAGCCTGGCGGTGACCGCGAAGGCCGTGCGCAACCGTTAGCCAGCCGGCGCACAGCGACAGCACGAAGACCGCCAGCCGGAAAAGAACGGGATCGGAAGCGGCCGTGAACATGGATGCCCCCTTCCCGCTCGTCCGCTATCAGCGCATGATAAAGACGCCGGCGACCGTCAGGACGACAAGCACGATGATACCGCCCAAGAAGCCTGCGCCGCCGAAGAAGCCGGCAGCCATGGCGATCAGGAGCGCAACGAGGAAGACGGTGCTGTACTTGGTCGCGGCGACGAAAAGATCATAGGTCTTCTCATGCTCGTTGTAGTTCATCGGAGCACCGGTTTCGACCGGACCGCTGTGGTGTTCGCTCATGCTCTGTCTCCCCTTGGGTCCGCCGCATCACGCCTGTGGCGGGCCGCCGACTTGAATTTTGTCAGGTGTCGAGATGCGTCGAAACGCCTCCCCCTTTTCCGCCATACACAAAGCAGTCGAGAATCGCAATGGATCACAGAGGCAGATCGACGCCCAGATCGCCCGGCGGCAGGTAACGTGCCGTCGGCAGAATGGTCAGCGGCGGCAAGGTGCTGACCTCGCCGCGGGAGAACATCAGACGGCGCTCGCTCGGCGAGGAGATGAAGAAGGGGAAGCGGGTGAGCAGCCGGCGGCCGACATCCTTGGTATCGGTCGCCATCAGCGTCAGATCGATATTGTACTTGCCGCAGTTCTTGGTCGGCGGCACGATCGTCTGGGCGTAGAAGACGCGCTTGTAGAAAGCGGCGTGTTGCGGGCTGACCAGCTGCAGCACGCGGTCTGTATCAAAATAGGCCGCAGCCATGATGGCGATGCGCAAGGTCAGATAGGGAATGGCCGGCATTTCCTTCATGATCGCCGGATCGGCGGCAAAGCGGACTGGATCAATCAGGGACATGCCGGCGTCAAGAAAGGCATCGATTTCGGTCGGGAAGATGTCGCGGGACGAGCTGACGCGATGGTCAGGCGTCACGTGATGCATGCGGACCGTGCTGATCAGCTGTTCGTCATAATAGACGCCGAAAACATAGGCCTGAGGATCGAAATCGACATCGTCGATCAGCCGCGTTCCGCTGAGCGGCAGGATGTCGGCCATCTTGTAGGCCTTGTAGCGGATGCGCGCGACCTCTTCCATGTCCTCGCTGCTTTCGACCCGTCGATACTCGACGTGGTCGAGGATCTCCATGAGCTTTGCAGCGAAGCTGTCCGTGACGGAGGTGTGGAGGTTCATGCGATGTCTCGCCGTTTACGTTTCGTTAACCAACCCTAGCACTCCACGACAGGTCGGACAGTTGCGAAATCTAGCACTTGGGCGATTTACGCTTTATTAAGGTTAACAATCGGTTACGAAACATAGTTAACTTGATGTTAACGACAGAAATCAACCCTGCGAATTAAGGGGATCTACAGATTTCGAGGAGAGATCGCGATCAGGCACCGGCCGCGACGAGCTTCTTTTCCGCCCGATCGGCGAGGTCTGCGACCGCGGTGGACGCGATCGGCGTCGAGTAGACATAGCCCTGGATCAGGTCAGCCAGATTGAACTTGGCCAGGAGAGCCAGCTGCTCCTGAGTCTCGACCCCCTCGACAATGATGCCGAGATCGAGCTGGCGCGACAGCGTGACAATGCCGCGCAGCAGCTTCAGGCGCTTGGCGTCTTCACCGATATTGCGCACGAAGGAGCGGTCAATCTTCACCTGATCGACGGGCAGCGAGTCGAGATAGCTCAGGCTGGAGAAGCCAGTGCCAAAATCATCGATGGCAATCGTGATGCCGTGTTGGCGCAGCTCTTCGAGAATGAGCCGGACGGCTGCCAGTTCCTCGATCAGGCTGGATTCAGTCACTTCGAGATGCAGTCGTCTCGGATCGAGGCCGGAATCGGCAAGCGCATCCAGGACGACCCGGACGATGTCATTGTTGCGCAGGTCGAGCACCGAGAGATTGACCGACACGGCGATCGCGTCCGGCCAGCTCGCGCAGTCGCGGCAGGCGGTGCGGATCATGAAACGAGTGATATCGGCGACGATCCCCATTTCCTCGGCGATCTGGATGAAGATATTGGGCGGGATTGAGCCCTTTTCCTGATGCGTCCAGCGCGACAGCGCCTCGCAGCAGGCAATGCGCGATCCGTCGGGCACGAACATGGGCTGGTAGACGACCTGCAAGGCATCGCTTTCCACCGCGCTCTTCAGATCGGTCTTCAGCCGCTGCCGCTCGATGTAACGCGCATCCATTTCCTGCGCAAAGACAGTGAAATTGCCCTTGCCACGCGATTTCGATTCAAAGACGGCAAGATCGGCCTTGATCTGCCATTCCTCCATCCGAAGTTCCGCGCTGTCGATCAGCAGGGCACCGGCGCAGAAGGTGATGGCAAAGCTGGTGCCGTCGATCTCGTATGGGCCGGCAATGGCGGAATGGATATCCCGCATGCGTTCTTCCGTTCCGGCGCCGTCATGGACATTCGGGAAGAACAGGACGAACTGGTCGCCGACGAGATGCCCGACGATCGCCTCCCCGGCGGCGAGTTTCAACAGACGGTTTGCGATCACGGCCAGCAGCCGGTCGCCGGTCACATGGCCCTTCATGTCGTTGACGTGCTTGAACTCATCGACGTCGAGGACCATGAAGCCGACTTCGCCGCTGTTCTTGCGCACCGCGAGCTGCTCCTTGACCAGTTCCGCGAAATAGCCGCGCTGCGGCAGTCCGGTCATCGGATCGAAGCGCACCATGTGCAGGATCTTGCGATCTGCCCGCACGCGCGCGGTGACATCTTCGAAGATCAGCACGACGCCGCCCTCGGGCCGACGGCTTGCGGAGAATTCGAGGACAAGATCCTCGGAGAATTGCATGATGGCGCGTGAAATCGTGCCGTCCATCAGCTGCGCGAGCTGGCGCTGAATGAGGCTCGGCATGGAACCGTCGACGAAGGTGTGACGGACGCCGTAGCGCAGAACGACATCCAGATCGCAGTTCTTCAGCCGCGTGCGATCGCCAAGATTGAGAAGGTCGCAGGCCTTGCGATTGATGACTTCGATGCGGTTCTGCGGGTCGAGCATCAGAAGGCCGTGCGTCATGTTGTTGAGCGCGGTGTCGAAGGTGTCGGCGATCAGCACATTCTCGCGGGCGATGATGACGTTCTTGTAAAGGAACTCGCGGACGCCATTCGCCATCTTGCGCGTGGTCAGCATGAAAGGCAGCAGCATGATCGACAGGATCACCATGTGCGCGTCGCCGACCATCAGGCAGCCGATGGCGATCGGCAGGCTCGCCGTCGCAGTCTGCAGGTTGACCGCAAGACGCGAACCGAAATTGCGTCCGACGACCGAAACCATGGAAGCCATGGTGACGGCAATGCAGGCAAGCTCGGCAAAGGGATCCTGGATGATGGCAATCGCATAGCCGCTGCCGATGCCGAGCACCGTCGTCGTCGCAACGCCGCCATAGAGATAGATGCGTTCCCAGCGAGCGATCTCATCGCGCCGCAGGGCCGCCTTGTCGATCTGGTCGAACTTCAAAAACCAGTAGATGCGAAAGAGGCAGATCAGCGCGAAGATCGCGATCAGCCAGAGATAGAAGACCGAGCCGGACTTCTGGAAGACGGCCAGATAGGTGAGGATATGCACCAGCATGCCCGTGAACAAGGTCTGCCGGTTGCCGAACAGCGAACTGACGAAGGACAAATAAACGTCCGTCGGCACAGCCTTCGTGCTTTGAGCCTTCATCCTTGGCCTCCTTATCCGTGCAACCTATGTAAAACGATTTAAAAATCGATTGCCAAGACGATCGGAAAATCCATGGTCTGCGGACACCTGCAATGCGCGCGGCTGACCTCTTGAGAAAAGGTTCGGCACTTTCAAACAAACGTTGCCCGATCTGCAAACGGAAGGCAATTCCGCATCTGCTAATCGAGTCAAGCCCGGTGAAACGCCTCCTGCGACGATGTCGCAAAACGGGACAGTTCGACGGCCCGCGGAAGCGCTTTGTCAGGACAAGACAGATCCCTGTGCGGCGGCCTGCGAAATTGACGAAAAGCATTAGACGAAAGGCTATGCCGGACAGGACCCCATATTGTGAAAAGGCCGGAAACCCGGCAGTCTCTCCCGTTGCGCGACCTCGGCCCATGCTTTAGGACGACCCTTACAATATGGGGAGACAACCATGAAAATGTTATTGGCAATCACCCGCGTGATCGACGCGATCAACGGGGCGATAGGGCGCTGGGTTTCCTGGCTGCTGCTCGCCGCCGTTTTGATCAGCGCCGGCAACGCCGTTGTTCGCAAGGCTTTCGACATCTCGTCAAATGCCTGGCTTGAGCTGCAGTGGTACCTCTTCGGCACTGTCTTCATGCTCGCCGCGGCCTACGCTCTGCTCAAGAACGAGCACATCCGCATCGACATCCTGTCTGCCGGTTGGAGCAAACGCACGCGCGACTGGATCGACCTCATCCTGCACATCATTTTCCTGGTACCCTTCAGCTTCCTCATGGCATGGCTTGCCTGGCCGTGGTTCTGGAACTCCTACAGGATCGGTGAAATCTCCTCGAGCGCCGGCGGTCTAATTGTATGGCCCGCCAAGGCTGCGGTTCTCGTCGGTTTTCTGCTTCTCAGTGCCCAGGCGATCTCAGAGATCATCAAGCGCTTCGCCATCATCTTCGGCTACCTCGAAGACCAGGCTGAAGCGAAAGACGCACACGAAGTGACGGAACACTGACATGATCGATTTTATCGCGCACAATCTCGCCCCGATCATGTTCACCACGGTGATGCTGATGCTGCTGCTCGGCTATCCCGTGGCCTTTACCCTTGCCGCGGGTGGCCTGATCTACTTCGCCCTGGGTGTCGAGCTGTCATCCATCTCGCCGGAAATCAAGCTGTTCTGGCCGCTGCTGCAATCGCACCCGGAACGCATTTACGGCATCATGTACAATGATACGCTGTTGGCGATCCCCTTCTTCACCTTCATGGGGCTGATCCTCGAGCGGTCGCGCATGGCGGAAGACCTGCTCGACACCATCGGCCAGTTGTTCGGCCCGGTCCGCGGAGGCTTGGCCTATGCGGTTATCCTGGTCGGCGCATTGCTCGGCGCCACCACCGGCGTCGTTGCCGCTTCGGTCATGGCCATGGGCCTGATCTCGCTGCCGATCATGCTGCGCTACAACTACAACCGCCCGCTGGTCGCCGGCACGATCGCCGCCTCCGGTACGCTCGCACAGATCGTTCCGCCGTCGCTCGTGCTGATCGTCATGGCCGACCAGCTGGGCCGCTCGGTCGGCGACATGTATGTCGGCGCGCTCTATCCCGCCATCCTGATCGTCGCCGCCTATTGCGTCTACATCTTCGCGGTCACCATGGTGAAACCGCAATGGGCTCCGGCTCTGCCGCTCGAAGCGCGCACACTCGGCGGCGGCGTCACCTCGCTGGCCGTGATGATCGCCATCAGCGTCGGGCTCTACTTCCTCGGGCAACAGGTCCTGTTCACGGGCATTGCCAGCCCCGAATGGCGCGAAGTGGCCGCCCTCGCCTTCGGCGTCTTCACGGTCTACCTGGTGGCCTTGGCCAACCGCACCTTTAATCTCAACATCATCTCGCGGCTTACCCAGCAAGTCATCATCGTGCTGATCCCGCCGCTGGCGCTGATCTTCCTCGTGCTCGGCACCATCTTTCTCGGCATCGCCACGCCGACCGAAGGCGGCGCCATGGGCGCAACCGGCGCCCTGATCATCGCCCTGCTCAAGGGCCGCCTCACGCTCGGGACCGTCAAGCACGCACTCGATGCGACGACGAAGCTCTCCGCCTTCGTCATGATGATCCTGATCGGCGCCCGCGTCTTCGGCCTGACCTTCTATGGCATCAACGGCAATGTCTGGATCGAAGAACTGCTGACGGCTCTGCCGGGCGGCGAATACGGCTTCCTGATCGTCGTGACGATCATCGTCTTCATCCTCGGCTGCTTCCTCGACTTCTTCGAGATCGCCTTCATCATGGTGCCCCTGCTGGCGCCCGTTGCGGAAAAGCTCGGCATCGACCTCGTCTGGTTCGGCGTCATTCTCGGCATCAACCTGCAGACCTCGTTCCTGACACCGCCCTTCGGCTTCTCGCTGTTCTACCTGCGCTCGGTCGCGCCGGCCGGCAGATGGAAGGACCAGGTGACGGGCCGAATGATGGATGGCATGAAGACCATGGACATCTACAAGGGCGTCCTGCCGTACATCGTCATCCAGTTCCTGATGATAATGGTCGTCATCGCCTTCCCCGGCCTCGTCATGCGCTACAAGGCCGATGCGCCGACGATCAACCCGAACGACGTCAAGATCGAGGTACCCGGCTTCGGCCAGGGCGGCGGCATGTCGCTTCCCCCGCTGGGCTCGGACAGCGGCAATACGACGCCGAACTTCGGCCTTCCGCCGCTTGGCGGCACCGGCAACGGCAATGGTGCAGCCCCGGCCATGGGTCTGCCGCCGCTCAATCTTGGAGGGCCGCAGCCGGCACCGGCCGCCGCACCGGCCAATCCGGCGACCGACCTCAGCCAGCCGCCGGTCATCCAGTAAGGGCATCTATCCGTCCCTACCGACCGACACCGATAAGCCCCGGATCGCAAGCTCCGGGGCTTTTTCTTTGGGCTGCCGCGAGCGGAATGCATATTCGCCCCGCACGCGCGACGATAAAACGACGGGCACGAAAAAGCCCCGGGCCATGCCCGGGGCTTCCATATCTCAAGCGGTCGTGTCGGAAGCTTAGAGCTTGCCGGCGCGCTGCTGGATCATCATGAAGGTGTCGAAGGTGTACTCGCCGAGCTGCGCCCAGAGATAGGCGTCCTTCTTGAAGGCCAGCTGATCGTCGTAGATCTTCTTGAAGAACGGGCTTTGGGCCGACAGATCGGTGTAGATCTCGAGAGCGGCCTGGTAGCAGGCTTCCATGATCTCCTGGCTGAACGGACGCAGAACCGTGCCTTCCGACACCAGCTGCTTCAGAGCCGGCGGGTTCTTGGCGTCGTACTTTGCCATCATGTTGGTGTTGGCGAAGGCGCAGGCATCCTGCAGGATGGCCTGATAGTGCTTCGGCAGGTTGTTGTACTTCTCCAGGTTGAAGAAGCCATGAACGACCGGGCCACCTTCCCAGAAACCCGGATAGTAGTAGTACTTGGCGACCTTGTGGAAACCGAGCTTGGAATCGTCATAGGGACCGACGAATTCGGCCGCATCGATCGTGCCCTTCTCAAGCGCCGGGTAGATGTCACCGCCAGCGAGCTGCTGCGGCACGACGCCGACCTTCTCCAGAACCTTGCCGGCGAGACCAGCGATACGCATCTTCAGGCCCTTGAGGTCGTCGACGGTGTTGATTTCCTTACGGAACCAGCCACCCATCTGAACGCCCGTGTTACCGGCCGGCAAGCCGTACACGCCCTGCGTGGCGTAGAACTCGTTCATCAGCGTATTGCCGTTGCCCTGGTTGAACCAGGCGTTCTGCATACGCGCATTGAGACCGAACGGGATCGCGGTGCCGAAAGCGAAGGTCGGCTCCTTGCCCCAGAAATAGTAGGACGTGGTGTGGGCCGATTCGACCGTGCCGGCAGCGACCGCATCGAGAGCCTGCAGGCCGGGTACGATTTCGCCGGCAGCGAATACCTGGATGGAAAAATTGCCATCGGTTGCGGCCGCAACACGTTCGGCAATGTCCACCGCACCACCATAAATGGTGTCGAGCGACTTCGGGAACGAAGATGTCATGCGCCAGGTGATCTTCGGGTTTTCCTGGGCAATGGCAGGCGCTGCCAGCACGGTGGAGGCTGCAACGCCAGCACCGGTCACGCCCGCTTTCTTGATAAATGAACGACGATCCATGAATTGACCTCCCATCATGGTTTACTCCAGCGGGGGAAACCTTCTGCCCCCTCCCGATGGCAATGCGGGCGAGATAAACATGTTGTCCAAAGCGTTTCAAGCGTTGGGGTGGTATTCTTTCGCAGTAGAGAGCGTTTCCTTTCAACAATTGCCGGACAGGGCGCCGGGAGCTTGTATTCCTTGCTTTTTTCGCTTGCCCGCGACGCGCAGGCGGCGCACGGCAAATGACGGCAGGCTCGTCAGATCGGCACCGCCGCAGCCGCGCGCCCGGAGCGCTTGCAGGCTTGGCAATCGCCAAGTGGCGCGGGCGACAACCGCCGGCTCTGAGGCAAAGCCCCTCCCCGAGAGGGCTCAGGCCTGTTGCCTGACCGACCCCGGGCCGCCTGGACGCCGTTTTGGCAAAGATCAGATATTGACTTATGCCCCCGGCTCGCTCCAAAAAATGCGGGCCGCACAGGCTTTCCCGGAGTCCTCTATGCCCAGACCGATCATTGCCGTACCCGCCGATATTCGCGAATTCGACGGAACGAGTTGGCACGCCGCCCAGAACCAGTATGTCAAGGCCGCCCTGAAGGTCGCCGACGTCATGTCCTTCATCATCCCCGCTTTCGAAGACGGCAATGACGCCGATGCGTTGCTGGACCGCGTCGACGGCCTGCTGGTGTCCGGTTCGGCCACGAATGTGCATCCCTCGCTGTACGGCGGAGAGGTGCGCGATAGCGACGGCCCCTTCGATCCGGCACGCGACGCCACGACGCTGCCGCTGATCCGTCGGGCGCTGGAACGCGGCATTCCGCTGCTCGCCATCTGCCGCGGCATACAGGAACTCAATGTCGCGCTCGGCGGCACGCTGGCCACCGAGATCCACGAGCAGGAAGGCGTCTGGGATCACCGCAAGCCGCAGCATCCCGACCGTGACGTGATGTACAGCATCCGCCAGGACGTGATCGTCGCCGAAGGCTCGTGCATTGCCCGCTATCTCGGCGCCGGCTCGATCCCGGTCAATTCACTGCACCGCCAGGCGATCTCCAAGACCGCCCCCGGCCTGCAGGTGGAGGCCCTTGCCGAGGACGGCACGATCGAGGCGGTTTCCGTCATCGATGCCAAGGGCTTTGCCATCGGCGTTCAATGGCACCCGGAATACTGGGCCGAAACCGACCGTCCGTCACGGGCACTGTTCGAAGCCTTCGGCGACGCGGTTCGCGCCTACGCCAAGACCAAGGCCTGATCCGATCTGTCGCCACGCGCCTCAGGCTGTCTGGGGTGTTTCCGGAACCGGCGTCAGCGCGCGTCCCGTGCGGAACCAGGCGATCAGGTTGTCCGCAACCAGATCCGCCATGGCATTGCGCGTCGGCACCGAGGCCGATGCGACATGCGGCAACAGGGAGACGTTGGGCAGCTCGAGCAGCGCCTGGGGAACGTTCGGCTCGTTCTCGAACACATCAAGGCCCGCCGCCGCGATCGTCCCTTCCTGCAGGGCCGCGATCAGCGCGGCCTCGTCGACCGTGGTACCGCGCCCGACATTGATCAGAACGCCATTCGGGCCAAGCGCCTTCAACACATCCGCGTCGATGGACTTCTCCGTTTCCGCCGTGCGGGGCACGATGGAGATCAGCGTGTCGACCGCCTCGGCCAGCTGAACGAGGCTCGGATAATAACCGTAGGGCACATCCGGGCGCGGCCGGCGCGTGTGATAGCTGATCTTCACCTTGAACGGCTCGAGCCGACGGGCGATTTCGATACCGATCCGCCCAAGCCCGTGGATGCCGACATGCCGCCCTTTAAGCGACCGCGGCGACAGCGGAAACGGCCCGTCCGCCACCCAGCGCCCCTGCCGCAGCCAGCCTTCCGCCTGCGGCAGCTGCCGGACCGTGTTGATCAGCAGGGCGACCGCCGTGTCGGCAACCTCGTCGTTCAGCACATCCGGCGTGTTGGTGACGACGATGCCCCGACGGGCCGCCGCCGCCACATCGACGCCATCATAGCCGACACCGAAACTGGCGATCGCTTCCAGATTGGGAAGCGCATCGATGAAAGCGGCGGGAAATGCACCGGACACGGCAGCGCCGCGCACGGCAGCCGCCGCCTCCGCGGAGATCTCCAGCGTCTTGCCATGCGGTACGGGCAGGATGTCGAAATGATCGGACATCCTCTCGATGACCCGCGGATTGATCCGTCCGGGCACAAGAATGGTCACACGCGCATCGCTCATGATTGCTCCCTCGCCGTTAACGGCTGTGGATCGGTCCGGTCGACTGGCGAATGCGCATCTCCGGCTTGATGAGGTGAATGCCGTCCGGCTCATGGCTCCCGGCAAGCTTGTCGAGCAGCGCGCGGGCCGCCAGCCTGCCCACTTCCGCCTGGCCGTTCCACACCGTGGTGAGCGCCGGCGTGGCGATCGAGGCCTCCTCGAGATCGTCATAGCCGGTGACGGAAATGTCGCGGCCCGGCACCAGACCGGCGCGGGCAATGCCGTTCATCAGGCCGATGGCGACGAGATCGTTCCAACAGACGGCCGCGGTCGGCTTCTGCGGCAGCGACAGGAAATGCACGGCAGCCTCGAAACCGCCCTGCTTGGTTCGGGGTCCGGGAATGCGCAATTCCGGATCCACCTCGATGCCCGCCTTGCGCAGTGCGTTGACATAGCCCTGGTAACGGTCGCGGCCGGTCGAGGTCTGGTCGGTGCCGCCGATCATGGCAATGGTCCGGTGGCCAAGCCCGATCAAGTGATTGGTGGCTAGCGAAATGCCGTAGCTGTCGTCGCCGCGATAGGTCGGCACGTCGAGCCCGTCCATCTGCCGCGCGATCAGGATCGCCGGCATGTTGTTGTCCTCGGCGAGCCGAATGTCCTCGACCGGGGTGCCGATGGCCGGCGACATAATGACGCCATCGCCGCCGAGCTGCAGCAGCGTCTCGATGAAGGTGCGCTGCTTCTCGACCGAGTCGTAGTGATTGGACAGAATGAATGTGTGGCGACTGCGGTCGAGTTCGCTCTCGATGGCTTTCAGGATTTCGCCGTAGAACGGGTTCATGATGTCATGCACCACGACGCCGATGATGCCGGAGCGGGACGTCCGCAGGCTGGCGGCGCGGCGGTTATAGATATAACCAAGCGCGCGTGCCTGTTCCTTGATCTTCTCGCGCGTCTCGGCTGCGACCAGCGGACTGTCGCGCAAGGCCAGCGAGATCGTCGCCGTCGAAAGCCCCAGCGTTTCGGCGATCGTTGACAGTTTGACTTTCTGAGCCACTTTGCCCCCCTTGGCGGTCCGATGCATGCTTTCCCGCGTCCCTCCTGCGCACTTAAACAGTTTAATTAAACAGTTTAAGTGCGCATTTCAATTCCCGTCGCGCCGCAAACCGGGCTTCAGCTCAGCCTTTTATCGGCTGTTCGATGAGGTTTTCCTCCACCACGGCCAGAAGCTTGATCAGCTGCTTGACCTCCTTGCCCGACAATCCCCGGACCGCGAGCTGCTCCGCTTCGCCGACCGCGTGGGCGATGCTGTCGAGGCGCGCCCGTCCCTCGCCGGTGAGATGCACCGTCGTCAGGCGACCATCCGTTTCGTCGGTGCGGCGCTCGACGAAGCCTTGCGCTTCCATGCGGCCGATGGTGCGGGTCATTGTCGGCGCCTTGACGCCGAGCTTCTGGGCGAGAGCCCCTGGCGTCAGACCGTCCTGCTCGGACAGCAGCTGGACCACCGTGTCCTGGCCGGCATAGAGCCCGCTTTCGGCAAGTCCCCTGGAAAGCTGCGTGCGCATGGCGCGCGCGACCTGCGTGACGGCCGTGGAAACGGAATGGGCGCGTTCGCCATTGTCCTTCTTCTTGGAGGACTTGATCTTCTTGTCGGCCTTGTCCTTTTTCGCCATTCTGCCCCTCCTGCCGCGCCGGGCGGCATCGCGATTGCTGTGCCGGCTAACATTCGACACGACAAATCCTTAGCGAACAACGAAGATCGACGCCAGATGCCGCAGCCCAAGCTGAATTTCGCAGACAACGACACCTCGCTCTCCGAAGAAGATCGGCGCGACTGGATCGCCGTCCTGCCGCTCGGCGCCCATGAGCAGCACGGGCCGCACCTGCCGTTTGAAACCGACACGCTGATCGTCGAGGGCGTCGTCAGCCGCCTGAAGGAGCGTCTGTCCGACGACCTGCCGGTGACCTTCCTGCCGGCCGAGCCGGTCGGCTATTCGATCGAGCATATGGATGTCGCGGGCAGCCGCACGCTCTCCTACCAAGAGGCCGTCGAGCGCTGGCTCGGCATCGCCGAGGAGCTGTCCGCCCTGGGCATCGGCAAATTCGTGATGCTTAACGCCCATGGCGGCAACTCGCCGCTGATGACGATCGTCGCCACCGAGGCCCGTGTCCGCTTCGGCATGCTGGCGGTTGCCACCAGCTGGACGCGCTTCGGCCTGCCGCCGGGCGTCATTTCTCCGGAGGAAAAGGCGATCGGCATCCATGGCGGCGAGATCGAGACCTCGGTCATGCTGGCGCTCCACCCTGATCGGGTGGACATGGCGAAGGCCGAGGATTTTACCTCCCGCCAGTCGGACTATGCCGCCCGTTTTGAATATCTGCGCGCCTATGGTCCGCACGCCTTCGGCTGGAAGATGTCCGACCTCAACCCCACCGGAGTGACGGGCAATGCCAGGGCCGCCACGTCCGAGAAAGGCGAACGCCTGCTCGACCATGCCGTGACCGGCCTCATCGCCTTGCTGCGCGATGCGCAGGCCTTCGATCTTGGCGCATTCGCTCCGTCATCGGGCTGAGACGGCTCTAACAAAGCCTTTGAACTGCCGCTGGTGAGTGCCTATATGGGGTAACTCAATTACAGGCGCATCCCTGTGCTCCATAACCTGATCGAGGCTTTTCATGACCGAAGCTGCCGCTAAACCCATTCCCGTCACCGTGTTGACCGGCTATCTCGGCGCCGGCAAGACGACGCTGCTGAACCGCATCCTGTCGGACAATCACGGCAAGAAATATGCGGTCATCGTCAATGAATTCGGCGAGATTGGCATCGACAACGACCTCATCGTCGAATCGGACGAAGAAATCTACGAGATGAACAATGGCTGCGTCTGCTGCACGGTGCGTGGCGACCTGATCCGTGTGGTCGAAGGACTGATGCGCCGCCCCGGCCGCTTTGACGGCATCATCGTTGAAACGACCGGCCTTGCCGATCCGGTTCCCGTGGCCCAGACCTTCTTCATGGACGACGATGTTCGCGCCAAGACCGAACTCGACGCCGTGGTTGCGCTGGTCGATGCCAAGCACCTGCCGCTGCGCCTCAAGGACAGCCGCGAGGCGGAAGACCAGATCGCCTTTGCCGATGTCGTTGTCGTCAACAAGGCGGACCTCGTGAGCCACGAAGAACTCCACCGCATCGAGGACACGGTTCGCGCCATCAATCCCTCGGCACGCATCTACACGACCACACGTTCGGGCGTCGACCTGTCGAAGATCCTGAACCAGGGCGCGTTCAACCTCGAGCGAGCGCTGGAAAACGATCCGAGCTTCCTCGACCACGACCATCCGGATCACGTCTGCGGTCCGAACTGCGATCACGATCACGGCCATGATCACCACCATCACCATGATCACGATCATCATCACCATCATGACCACGATCATCACGACCACGACCACCATCACCATGATCACGCCCCCTCGCCGATCCATGACGTGACGGTCATGTCGATCTCGCTGCGGGGCGGCGAGATGAACCCGGACCGTTTCTTCCCCTGGATCCAGAAGGTGACGCAAACGGATGGCCCAAACATTCTCCGGCTCAAGGGCATCATCGCCTTCAAGGGCGACGAGGAACGCTATGTCGTGCAAGGCGTGCACATGATCATCGAGGGCGACCATCAGCGTCCGTGGAAGGATGGCGAAAAGCGGGAGAGCCGCCTGGTCTTCATCGGCCGCAATCTCGACCGCGAGAAGCTGGAGAAGAGCTTCCACGCCTGCGAGGCCGCAGCATGACGTTGAAGCGTGCAAAGCGGGTATCCGACAGAGTCATGCAATCCGGAGAGAACGCCTGATGCCGACGGTTGCTCCCCTCGACATCGAAGGTCATGTCGTCACCGCCGCTTTTCTGGGAGACATCCCGGTCTTTGCAGCCGCTTCCGGCGCCATCCACCGGCTCGACGGCGGAGAAAAGGTGACCCAGGCCCACGAGGGCCTGCTCACCTGCGTCAAGGACGGCACGGACCAGACCCTGGTCACCGGCGGCGAAGACGGCAAGGTGCTCAGGATCGCCCATGACGGCAGCGTGCACGAACTTGCCGAGATGCCGCGCAAGTGGATTTCCGTGGTCGCGGCCGGTCCGCAGGGCGCTGTCGCCTATGCGACCGGCAAGACGGGCTATGTCCGCCTTGCCGATGGCACGACCAAGGAGTTTTCCGAGGCTCGCACTATCGAGGCGCTCGGCTTCGCGCCAAAGGGCCTCCGCGTCGCCGCTGCCCGCTACAACGGTGTGACGCTGCACTGGATCGGCACGACCGGTGCCTCCGTCGATCTTGAATGGAAGGGCGCCCACACCGGCGTCACCTTCTCGCCCGACGGCCGCTTCGTCGTCACCACCATGCAGGAAAACGCACTGCACGGCTGGAAGCTGGACAGCAAGGCAACCGAAACCAGGCACATGCGCATGACCGGCTATCCGGCCAAGGTGAAGTCGCTGTCGTGGTCGCCCAAGGGCAAGTGGCTCGCATCGTCCGGTGCACCCGCCGCGATCGTCTGGCCCTTCGCTGGCAAGGATGGACCGATGGGCAAGGCCCCGCTGGAACTCGGGACCCGTGCCAACATCATGGTCACGCAGGTGGCGTTCCATCCCGCGGAAGAGGTTCTCGCCATCGGCTTCATCGACGGCATGATCCTTGCCGTGCGCATTGCCGACAGCAAGGAGGCGTTGCTGCGCCGCCCTGGCAAGGGCGCCATTACCTCCATGGGTTGGAGCGCTAACGGCAAGCTCCTCGCCTATGCGTCGGAGGCCGGCGACTGTGGCGTTATTGATATATCTGTATAATTGAATTCGAATTTTCTTAAATATATCAATGATAGCCCGTCGCAGAAATGCGACGGGCAAAATGACAAAAATTTGTAAGTTTACTCGCTTTTTTAGTCTTCGGGGCAACGTGCTTAACAGCTCGGTAATGCTTGCCGCCTAATTTTCGCAATGTCCAAACGCCCTCTTTGCAGCTCCATACACTGTAACGGGGACGCGCTCTTCAGGACATTTGTCTGATCAAGTCTGCCAACGGCCTGCCGCCCGGGATGCCGCCGCTCGCGCGTATCCCTGCCTCGACGCTTGGCGTTTTCATGGAAACACGCGCATGCGCTTCGATATATCTTTTATGGTCACATCCGCAGGTCTGGCTCTCGCCGCCGGTCTCGTTGCCACTGTAGGAATCGGCATGCAGACCCTTCAGACCCTGAAGGTCAACGGACCGATCTATCAGCAGATCGTCGATGGCAAGGACCTGATTGCCGATATTCTGCCGCCGCCGCTTTATCTGACCGAAGCCTATTCCCTCACCAGTGAAACTGCATTGCACCCGGAGACGGCCGACACCAATCTCGCGCGCCTCACGGTGCTCAAGGGCCTCTATGCCGAGCGTCGCGAGTATTGGAAGAACTCGACGCTGCCGCCGGAACTGGCCACCAAGCTCTATTCCGATGTGCTGACCAAGGGCGACGTCTTCTGGACGCAACTCGACCAGGCCTATGTACCGGCGGTCACTGCAGGCGACGCCGCAGCCGTCAGCGCATCGCTCCCTGCCCTCAAGGAGAGCTTTCACGAGCACGAAACGGCCGTGAACGAACTCGTCGAGCTCTCCAACGCCTATCTCAAGAACCGCGAGGAGTTTGCCGCCGCAGAGACGTCAGAGCGCGAGAGGCTGGCACTGGCCGGCGGCACGGCACTGATCCTCACCACGCTCGGCGGCGTACTGTTCATCCGCCGGCGGGCGCTGAAGCCGCTCAGCCACATCAGCAGTTACATGACGCAGATGGCCGAGGGCGACTATGACCGCGCCGTGCCCTATGTCGCCCGCAAGGACGAGATCGGCGAGATTGCAACCGCCGTCGAGGTCTTCCGCTGCGCAGGCCTCGAAAAGCGCAGGCTGGAAGCCGAGGCGGACAGCGCCCGGGCGCTGTCCGAAGGTGAACGCACCGCCCGCGAGCAGCGCCGCGTGGCGGAAGCAGAAGCCTTGCGCATCGTCGTCGAAGCGCTCGGCGCCGGCCTCAACCGTCTGGCCGAATGCAATATCCGCATGACGATCGACGAGCCCTTTGCGCCGCATTTCGAATCCCTGCGGGTCGATTTCAACAACTCCATCGCCACCTTCCAGGCAACGCTGGAAGAAGTGCTGTCCGAAACCAAGGCGCTCTACGACAACAGCCAGGAAATGCGCGCCGCCGCCGACAACCTGTCGCAGCGCACCGAGCAGCAGGCCGCGGCACTGGAAGAGACCTCGGCCGCGCTGGAGGAGGTCACCTCCACCGTGCGCTCCTCGGCCGAACGCACCCAGGACACGCGAAACCTTGTGCGCGACGCCAAGCAATGCGCCGTCGCCTCCGGCAATGTCGTGCGCGACGCGATCAGCGCCATGCAGCGCATCGAAAAGGCGTCCTCGGAAATCAGCCAGATCATTGGCGTCATCGACGACATTGCGTTCCAGACCAACCTCCTGGCGCTCAATGCGGGTGTCGAAGCGGCGCGTGCGGGTGACGCCGGCAAGGGCTTTGCCGTCGTTGCCCAGGAAGTGCGCGAACTCGCCCAGCGTTCGGCCACCGCCGCCCGCGAGATCAAGGGCCTGATCCAGAACTCCACCGTCGAAGTCTCCGCCGGCGTGGCGCTGGTCGGCGAAACCGGCCAGGCGCTCGATCAGATCCAGGGCTATGTCGAACGGGTCGACGAAAACGTCGATGCTATCGCCACCGCCGCCCGGGAACAGGCAACCGGCCTGCAGGAGATCTCGTCGGCAATCCACAGCATCGACCAGATGACCCAGCAGAACGCCGCCATGGTCGAGGAGACGACCGCCATCAGCCACACCCTGGCGGAAGGCGCCTCGCATCTCGCCACCCTCGTCGGCCGCTTCCAGCTCAACCGCCGGACCGCGATCCGCGACGCCGGCAGCGAACCCAAAGCCCGCGCCGCCTGAACGCGCCGATGAAGCTATGCAATTGAACGTAGCAGTCAGATCCCCTGACTGCTGCGTTTCTTGAGGAAGGCGTCAATACAGAACCGAGCGCTGCTCGGGACGAGGCTTCCTTCCACACCTAACCGACGGATCGTTTGCTTGAATTGGCGACGTCGGTAGGCTATCGCTCTCCCATGGCAACAGCTAATCCGAAACCACCCAAGAAAACCCTCCGCTACAAGCTGCTGCGTGCACTCAAGCTCGTTGACGAACCAGAGCGTGCGGATCAGATTTACTACCAAACCGGCGGAGCGAAGCGCAAGGCGCACGCGACCTGGTATCGGGGCGAGACAACGAACTTCTTTCCCGACAAGAAGGCGATCGCCCAACCGAACGCCGTTGACGAATATGTGGGGAAAGGCTGGTTTCCCGAGTCGCCCTTCATCACCCGTGAGCACTACATCACGGCGTTCGGTAGTTGCTTTGCCAGCGAAGTCACCAAGTATCTCTATCGCGAAGGCTATCAGGTCTTCGGCCGCGACATGAAACTCAACTCCTATGTTGTGCGCAGCGGCGAAGGCATCGTCAATTCTGCTGCGATCCGTCAACAGTTCGAGTGGGCCTTCGAGGGAAAAACGCCCAAGATCGAACTATGGCACGACAAGGAGGGTATACCCGGAGACTATTCCGACGACGTTCGTCGGGCGACACGCGAGATCTTTGAAAAGTCGGACATCTTCATCCTGACGCTTGGCCTATCAGAGGTGTGGTATGACAAGCCCACAGGGGAGATCTTCTGGCGCGCCATCCCCAAGCGGGATTTCAATGCCGAACGTCATGGCTTTCGGGTGCTCGGTGCGGCGGAGAACCTTGAAAACCTGCGCCGGACATATGAGCTCATCCGCGCCCACAGGCCGGATGCAACGATCATCATGACCCTCTCTCCGGTTCCGCTCGCCGCAACCTTCCGGCCGGTGTCCTGTATTACGGCCAGCTCCGTGTCCAAGGCATCTCTTCGGATCGCCATCGACGAACTGATGCGTGAAGTCGGACCGTCGGCTCAAAGCAAGCTCTATTACTTCCCGTCCTACGAGATGGTTACGTCCTTCTTGCCGAACCCCATGAAGGACGACTTCAGACATCCGACAGAAGAATCTGTCGAGTTCATCATGCAGACGTTCAAGCGGAACTTTCTGCGGTAGACCGCAAGGATCTTGACGGTCAGCCTCTGGCAAGGGCTGTGGCGATACGGGACTTGATGTCAGCGGTGATCCGCTTCTTGGTCTCGGCGATATCGAGCGGCTGCGGCCATGCCTCGATCTTGCGAGTGAAGGGATGCTTCAGCGGATGCCAGGTATTGTGGCGCTTCAGGCCCACTTCCTCGACGATCTGTGTGCGATAGCTCTTCGGCCCAACAAAGATCACCGGAATGCCCATTGCGATGCACGGCATGGCGCAATGGATGCGGGTCGTGACCACGAGCGCGGCCTTCTTGCCATAGGTCTCGACGATCTCCTTGGCATATTGCAGGCGGGTCTCTGCGGACACGTCGATGAAGCGATGGCTGACCGTCTTCACCGTCAGCCCCTTCTTGAACAGCTTGGGCGAAAGTTGGTCACGATTGGCCTCGACGAGATAGATTGAATCCGGATCGCGCTCGGCCGGCGCGTTAAAGGTTAGCGTATTACAAAGCGACAGATAGGCTTCGACCCCGAGAGAGCGGATGAAATCGACGGTGCCCTGGTCACGGCAACCAATCGGCTCGTGCTTCTTCAGATATTCGACATGGCGCGCGATGGTCGGCTTCGCGTGTTTCTGCACGTGGAAACCGAAGAAGATCGGCTTGATCGCCGGGCTCGGCGGCCAGTTCTCAAGCTTGGAGAGGAACCAGCCGTTCGTCACGAGCAGCGCCTCAGGTCCATCATAGCTGTTCAGGTGGTCGCGGTTGAGAAACACGTCGACCGGCGGCAGATGCTGCATGACGGCAACGCTCTGGATATCGTCGCCGATATTGTTGCCATTCCAGCTGAGAGCAGCGATTTTCATGCCGGCAGGTCCCCTTGATGAGCTACCGCGCGGGGATAGTACGCAGCCGGGGTGATTGCAACCCCTGCCGTGAGGCCGCGTTTCCGTTCGGACGCGGTGTCCTGCAACGTTTCCCACACAGCGGCCCGCGTACCCAAGCGTTGTGAGATGCCCTTGCCGGAGACGCGGAACGGACGTCGCGGATTTGAGCTTGATCAAGAGATATTCTATCAGGCGGTGCATAGTGCTTGGTGTCGGCATTCAATGTGGCGCGGCGCGGAACCTTGTGCGGCGATGGCCGGCCGTGCCGGATAAGGCCGGATCGGGGGCGAACAATCGATGACCAGCTGTTGCGCAGGAACTCAAGCCATGAACGAGACCGGACGACGTCCCATGCGTGCCCTCCTTGCGCTGGCTGTGACCCTGTCGGTCGCGGTGCCAGCCGCCGCGCAGGCCGGTGAAAGCCGTCTGGAGAGCCTTGACGCGGCAGCAGCCGACAGCGGTGAGACCTATCTCGACCTCGCCCGGGCCTTCGTGCCGGATCTGGAAGCCGACGGCATGACCTGGGAAGGGCACAGCCTGAATGAAGACTTCGCCACTCGCTTCGACCTCGATACGGATTGGCCGGACGGCTTGAGCATCAGCGGCGTGGAAACCGTGCCGGTCACAGCGGGCGGCTCCCGGCGGCTGGCGGTTCTGTATGATTTCGGCCCGCTCAGTGACGTTCCCCAGGGACCGGCCATTCTGGCGCTTTATGAACTGGGCCAGAGTATCCGCCTGATCGACGCAGTGGATGTGGGACTGGATCGGGAGTCGAGCTTCTCGGATCCGGCCACCCTTGATCTCGTCGGCGGCATATCCGCCCTGGTGGTGCGCAGCGACCACTGGAATTCGAACCAGAGCTACCGCGCGACCAGCGTGATGCTGGCGACCGCAAACGGACTGACGCCGATCGACACGATCCAGACCTTCTCCGAGCGTCTATGCGGTCTCAGCCGGACGCAGGAACCGACGGTGACTGTCGACAAGGCGGGCAAGACGCCAGCGTTGCGGGTCGAGGTACGGATCCGGGACGAGAAAGTCGAGGAGAGCTGTGACGAGTCCCCTGCGCCGCAACCGGAGCGGACGATCTCCGTCACCTACCGGCCCGACGAAAAGACCGGCGCCTACGCGCCGGACTCCGACGCGCTGGGGGTCCTTGCCCGCGAAAACGAAGAGCGCTTCTGAACACGGCGCTCAAAAGACGATACCCGGCTCTCGCACAGGAGAACCGGGCTTCGATCGTCAGAGGAGTGCGAAGGCGTTTAGAACTTCACGCCCAGGCCGACATTGACGACATGCTGGTTGAAGTCGGTGTCGACGCCCAGCACATCCTTTTCGAAGTAGTCGTTGTAACGATACTCGACCCGCGTGAAGACCCGGTCGGTGATCGCATAGTCGAAACCGGCGCCAAGCGTCCAGCCATGCAGCGTCTCGCTCTCGTCGAAGCCGCCGCCATCGACGGAGAAATCGGTCGCGGTCCAGCCACCGGCCGCATAAAGCAGCACGCGATCCATGGCGTAACCGACACGGGCCCGCACCGAACCGTTGAGACCGGTGCCGACATCGACCGCACCATAGCTGTTTTCGTTCCAGTCATAGTTGAGATCGGCTTCGAGACCGACGATCGCGTCCGAACCTAAGCCCCAGTTGTAGCCGACAAAGCCGCCGAACCGACCACCGTCGAAATCGTCGGAGGCCGAGGCCGTACCGTCATAGAAATCGCCGTCGCCCCAGCCATAGCCACCCTGCATACCGATATAGGCCCCGGCCCAGCTGAAGACGGGCGGGGTGTCGATCACCACCGGCGGTTCAGCCGGGGCTTCCATGACGGCATCCGCAGCAAGGACCGGCGTGGCGACCAAGAAGAGCGCAACCGCGCTCCAACCGTGTTTTCTCATCATCGCTTGTACTCCCTCTCAGGCTGCCCCGCAGAATCAGGGCGGTGCTCTGTGCCGTGACGAACGCGTCACACGGGCTCTAACCAATTTGCCGGGGTGGTTTGTTCCGCGGCCAGACCAATTTTTCCGAGGTGACGCCGCAGGGACACAGTTGAGCGATCGGCTGGTTCAGAGCCGCAGATGCGAAAACGCCCCCTCTTCGTGGATGAAGAGAGGGCGTTTGCCCCGCCATGACTCGACGGCGGGATGAAAGGCCCGCGCCCGGGCGGCTCAAGATGCGCAGGAGCGCAACGAACTCTGCCGCGGGCGCGAGCCTGTCTTGAAAGGCTTAGCTGACGCGACGCATGTGCGCCTGAGACAGCTTGCGCCCAGAGGCGACCACCATGCCGGCGGCACCGTCCAGCCAGCCAGGCTTCAACTCGAGACCGAGAAAGCGTTCGCGGGCGAAGGGTCCCGGCATGACGAGATGCTGGGCCTTGTCGGAGAAGAAGCCGAAACGCTCGTAATAGGCCGCGTCGCCGACCAGGAGGATGGCCCCGTGCTCGCGCCGCCGTGCTTCCAGCATCGCCGCCCGCATCAGGGCCGAGCCGATGCCCTTGCCCTCATGGGCGGCATCGACCGCAAGCGGCCCGAGCAACAGCGCATCGACCGGCCGCCCTTCCCGCGACACGCCGGCTTCGATGTTCCACAGCCGCACGGTGCCGATCACATGACCCTGGCGGTCGCGGGCGACAATCGCCAGCCCCTCGGCCGGCACGCGGTCGCGGCGGATCTTTTCCGACGATTTCTTGCGGCGATCGGCGCCCATGGCCCGGTCGAGCAGGGCTTCGCGGGCGACGACATCGGCCGGCGCTTCAGTGTCGATGACGAAGGCAGGTGCAGCCGGCGGCGCGAAAAATGCGCGCACGGCATCCAGAACAGCGGCCATGGTGGCCTCCCGTACCAAGAAGTGTTTCCGATGATTGTTGTTTGCGCCGCGCCGGTCGAGCCGGCGCGGTCGTTCCAGAGGCTGGCGCCTTAGATCACGTAGGCCTTGAGCGGCTCGAAGCCGTTGAAGGCTACCGCCGAATAGGTTGTCGTGTAGGCACCCGTGCCTTCGATCAGAACCTCGTCGCCGATCGTCAGCGAAACCGGCAGCGGATACATGTTCTTCTCGTAGAGCACGTCGGCCGAATCGCAGGTCGGACCAGCAAGCACGCAGGGCTCCATCTCGTCCGCATCGCGCTCGGTGCGGATCGGATAGCGGATCGCCTCGTCCATGGTCTCGGCCAGACCGCCGAACTTGCCGATGTCGAGGAAGACCCAGCGATGCGCGTCGTTGTCCGACTTCTTCGAGACCAGAACCACTTCGGCCTTGATCACGCCGGCATTGCCCACCATGCCGCGGCCCGGCTCGATGATGGTCTGCGGGATGTGATTGCCGAAATGCTTCTTGAGCGCACCCGTAATGGCGCGGCCATAGGCTTCCGCCGACGGAATGTCGCGCAGATACTTGGCCGGAAAGCCGCCACCCATGTTCACCATCTGCAGGTGGATGCCCTGCTTGGCAAGCGAGGAGAAGACGCGCTTGGCATCGGCGAGCGCCGAATCCCAGGCATCGACCTTGGTCATCTGCGAACCGACATGGAACGACACGCCGAAGGAGTCGAGACCCAGCTGGTGGGCATAGACCAGCACGTCGACGGCCATCTGCGGCACGCAACCGAACTTGCGGGAAAGCGGCCATTCGGCGCCTTCGCCGTCGGTGAGAACGCGGCAGAATACGCGGGCGCCGGGAGCGGCACGGGCGATCTTTTCGACTTCCTCATGGCTGTCGACGGCAAAGAGATCGACGCCCAGCGCATGCGCACGGGCAATGTCGCGCTCCTTCTTGATCGTGTTGCCGAAGGAGATGCGGCCTGCGCTCGCGCCGGCATCAAGCGCCATCTGGATTTCAGCGACCGAGGCGCAATCGAAGCTCGAGCCCAGCGAGGCGAGCAGCTTGAGGATTTCCGGCGCCGGGTTGGCCTTGACAGCATAGTAAATCGCGCTGTCCGGCAGGGCGTGACGGAAGGCGCCGTAGTTTTCGCGCACGACGTCGAGGTCAACCACGAGGCAGGGACCTTCCGGACGTCGGGTGTTGATGAAGTCGAGGATACGGGCGGTGGTCATGGGTCTATCCCTCTCATAAGCCAAGGTTCCCGGACTCGACGACGAGTACGGAAGGACAAAGGACGACGAGAACTCGCTCGAAATCAGCCGGTGGAGACGCCGATACCGTGCAAGCGCTCGAAGCGCGAATAGTGAACCGACACCCTGCCAGGAGCGTCAATTCGGCTTTGTCTGCCATGGATTGGTTGGGGAACCCGACCGCACTTCCGGCAATGATGGTGTGCCTCTTCAGTGACCCCGGCTGATGGAAAGCCGGAAGAGAACCAGAAAGGCCCGCACCGTCGTTGCTTCAAGATGTCCTCGCATTTCCCGGTTGGCCGGAATAGCGACTGGAGGGGTTAGTTCCAGGTACCTTACCGATGACCTCACCTTAGGGATAAATCCCAGTTCGAGGGTCGGCGGACACCCACAGGCACGTGCGACTTTGGGCAGGACGGAGATAAGAATGTTCGCAGTCATAATCAAGCGTTTTTTGACCCCCGGCGCAGAAATATGATTGAACGATCGCGCCGATATGTTCACAGTCCGGCCACGATCCCGGGAGGAAGCCGATCCATGGACACGCTTACGCGCATCCGCGCCTTTATTGACGTCGTCGAGGCGGAGGGTTTTTCCGCCGCCGCTCGCAAGACCGGGCGGTCGAAGGCGCTGTTGTCGAAATATGTCCGGGAACTTGAGGATGAGCTCGGCGCACTCCTGCTCAACCGCACGACACGCCAGTTCTCGATGACCGAAGCCGGCCACACCTATTATCGCAGCGCGACCGAAATCCTGAAGGAGATCGACAGCCTCGCCGATCTGGTGCGCGAGAACAACACGGACCTCAAGGGCAAGCTGAAGGTGACCGTGCCGCGCACCTTCATCGATGCCGAGGTCGGCCAATCGTTGATCGATTTTGCCAAGGGCCACCCGGATCTGTCGCTGGAGATCGTCGCCGAAGACCGGTTCGTCGACCTGGTCGAGGAAGGCTTCGACCTCGCCATCCGCATCACCCGGCTCGACGATTCGGCACTGATCGCCCGCAAGCTCTCGGACTTCCGCATCTACGCCTGCGCGACGCCGGCCTTCGTAGAGGAACACGGGCCGCTGACGCACCCGCAGGACCTGTCGCGCCTGCCCTTCCTCGTCGACACCAATTCGCGCTCCCACAATTCGGTGCGGTTCGTCGACCCCGAAGGCAGCGGCATCTCGGTGGCGGTGAGCGGGCCGATCGAAGTCAACAGCCCGCTGGCGACGCTCCGCGCCGCGCGCGCCGGCCTCGGCGTCGCGATGATCCCCGATTTCATCGCCAAGCCCTATATCGAAACCGGCGAGCTCGTCTCGCTGTTTGATGACTACCTGCCCAAGGATCGCGGCATCTATGCGGTCTATCCGCACCGCCGCTACCTGCCGGCCAAGGTGCGGGCCTTCGTCGACTTCCTGCATGCCTGGTTTCGCCAGAATGCCGCATGATGCGCACTGAATAGGAAGTAGTCCCATTTCCGTCGAATTTGTCAGACAGGGAAAGAGGCGAGGGATTCGGGGCCGAGGGCAGGCAAGGCATGAAAAGACGTTTGGCGCTGATGACCGCATTGCTCGGCGTGCCCCTGCCGGCGCTGGCCCATCCCCACATCTTCGCCGAGGCCCGGCTGGAAGTGATCAGCGATGACAAGGGCACGATCTCGGAACTGCGCAATGTCTGGCGCTTCGACGACATCTTCTCATCGAGCGTCCTCATGGACTTCGACAAGAATGGCGATCTGGAACTCGACCACGGCGAACTGAACGAGATTGCAGACACGATCCGGACGTCGATCGCCGACTACGGCTTCTTCACCTCTATCACGAGCAACGGCCAGCCGGTTACCGTGGCCATGCCCGAGGTCTTTCACGTCGATTTCAAGGACCACCAGCTCCTCGTCTTCTTCGTGGCCAAGCCGGAAAAGACGCTCCCCCTCAAGGGCAAGGTGACGATCGGCGTCTATGACCCGACCATGTATACGGCAATCGATTTCGCCAAGGACGAGGACATGGCCACCGACGGCGACGGCTTCAAGGGCTGCAAGCGCGCGGTGATCCGCCCCGACCCGGACGAGGTTCTGGCGCAGAATCAGGCCAGCCTGACAGAAGCCTTCTTCAACGATCCGGCGGGAACGGATATGAGCAAACTGTTTGCCACCCGGCTCGAGCTGACATGCTGAAGCGGGCGTCGATGAAGCGGGCCGCTGCGGCCGTCACGCTGACCTTGCTGGCGGCAACGCTTGCGCATGCGGGCTCGCCACTCGGGATCGGCACGGCGGAGCCGTCCTTCCAGGCAACCGGCCCCTTTGCCGGCTGGCTTGCCTTCATCAACGAAAATCAGCAGGCCTTCTACCGCTCGCTGACCGGCGCTCTGAAAGCGATGCGCGACGACACGGCCAATCTGTGGACGCTGATCGCGCTGTCCTTCGCCTATGGCGTTTTCCATGCCGCCGGCCCCGGCCATGGCAAGGCGGTGATTTCTTCCTACATGATCGCCAACGAGACCGAACTGAAGCGCGGTATCGCCATCTCCTTCGTCTCGGCCTTCCTGCAGGGCGTGGTGGCCGTCGCGCTGGTCGGTTTCGGCTATCTCGTACTGCGCGGCACGTCGATCTCCATGACCGAGGCAACGCAGGCGCTCGAGGCTGCGAGCTACGGCCTGATCGTCGCCTTCGGCACCTGGCTGTTGCTGCGCAAGCTGCGCTCGATCCGGGCCGCGCGGGCCGCCCCCTTGAGCGCGGGACTGTTCGAGGCGCCGACAACCGCCGGCCTGTTCGATGCGCCCTCCCCCGTCACCGCGGGAACGACCGGTCTATCCTTCCGCGCGACCGCGGTCGAACACGGGCACGACGCGCTGGCCCCGGGCTCCGTGTGCCCCGATTGCGGCGTCACACACCTGCCGGATCCGCGTCTGTTGTCGGCCAAGAGCTTCAGCCTGCGCGAGGCCTGGTCGGCGATTGTCGCGGTTGGCCTGCGTCCCTGCTCGGGCGCTCTTCTGGTGATGACATTCGCCCTTCTGAACGGGCTTTATCTCGGCGGCATCCTGTCGGTCTTTGCCATGGCGCTCGGCACCGCCATCACGGTGTCGGCGCTCGCCGCGATCGCCGTCTCGGCCAAGGGGCTGGCCGTTCGGCTATCTGGGCCGGGCTCGACCGCAGCCCGCCGCGTAGCCGACGCGATCGAGATCCTGGGCGCGCTGCTGGTCATCGTTCTCGGCGCGCTGCTGCTTGCCGCCAGCCTTCAGGCCTGATCGATCAGCCGCCGTTTTTCCGGCGTTGATGGCGCGCCCGCAGCCACAGCACAATGAAGAAGGACATGATGCCGACCGTGCCGACGGCTGCGGCCAGCGCCGGCGAATAGTCGCCGATCCAAAGCACCAGCTTGGGCAGGCCGAGGAGCACGAGGCCAAAGCCAAGGATGATGGCAAGCGCAGCGAGCGCCGCGGAGCGATTGTTGTCGTTCATGCCGAAGCTCCCTTCGCGCGTTCTGCCCGGATGTCCTGCAGCTTGCGGATCTGCCGGCCTTCCGCATCGAAATTCTCCGGCATGAGCCAGGCCTCGAAGGCGGCCTTGATGAGCGGCCACTCGCCGTCGATCATCGAAAACCAGGCGGTGTCGCGGTTCTTGCCCTTCGACAGCATGTGCTGACGGAAGACGCCTTCGAAGGTGAAGCCGTAGCGATTGGCCGTGGCCTTGCTCGGCTCATTCTCGTTGTGGCACTTCCACTCGTAACGGCGATAGCCGAGATCGTCGAACACATGGCGCGCCAGCAGATAATGCGCTTCCGTCGAAAGCGGCGTGCGGCTCATGGCCGGGCCGTGGGCGACACCGCCTACCTCGACGACGCCATTGGCCGGGTCGGGACGCATGTAGTTGGCCATGCCGACGACCTTGCCCGTCTTGTTGTCACGAAACACTTCGGTGACCCAGCCGCCCTTGGTCTGCACACCCTCAAGCCAGGCCGCAAAATCGTCGATGCCGGCAAAATCCGGCTGGGTGAAATAGGTGAGCAGCGGATTGATCGCCATGCCGCCAAGACCGTCCCACAGCGCCTGGAGATGCTGCGCCTTGTCATAAGGCTCGACGGTGACGAAACGGCCTTCGAGCCGGACAGGCTTGGGCGCCGGACAGCCCTTGAATGTGGAAAGATCGCGCATGCTTGCCCCTTGATGTCTCGGCAAACGATTAGGCCAGCCGCCCGGCAAAGGCAACTGGCCCGTTCAGCTCGTGCGGATTGCGCGGCCATCAGACCTTTGCGGCGGCCGAGACCGTGACCTCGATATGGTCGACAAGCCCATCGGCAAGGCCGAGCCGACCGGCGAGCAGGTCGAGATAGCCGCGCTCTGCCCGGCTGTCGGGATCGATCGCCAGCCGCGAGGCGGTGTAGAGTTCGACCTTCTGCTCTTCACTGACGGCGGCGCTCACCAGCGCGTCGATATCGGTCGGAGCCGTCAGTTCCTGTTCGATGAAGGACTGTGCCTCCGCGCCAAGGCCGGAGAGCTGGATCTTGTCCATGATGCGGGCGCGCTCGGTATCATCGATATGACCGTCCGACTTCGCAGCGGCGATCATGGCGCGCACCAGGATCAGGGCGAAATCATCGGAGGCAGCCGGCGCCTCGACGCTGAACGGCGAATCCGTCGGGGGCGGCAACAGTTTTGGCTCGGAGGCGGCAACCTCCTGCGGCGCCTTGCCTGCCTGATAGTTCTTGTAGGCCTGGTAACCGAGGCCGGCGATTGCCGCGAGGCCACCGATCTTGAGCGCACCGCCGGCGAGCTCGCGGCCGGTCTTGGTGCCGAGCAGCACCGCGACGATGGCGCCGGTTGCCAGCGGATTGTCCTTGGCGAGCTGGACAGCATCACCGGCCTTCTGCTTCACGCTTCCGGTCGTTCCCGGCACTTGCGAACCGAGGAATTGATCAAGCAGCTTCTTGGCGTCGAACATCGGGCTCTCCGTTGGTTTCCTGTCGCCCGTAAGATAGGGAGCCGATCATGGAAATACAAAGACACGACCCCCGACCGACCGCCATTTTTCGTCAGGCAGACAGCGCCGAGGCCTCGGTGGCCAGTCGGGTGATGCCCTGCCAGTCGCCCGCCTCGACCATATCCTTGGGCGCCACCCAGGAGCCCCCGACGCAAACGACGTTCGGCAACGACAGATAGTCCCGGGCATTCTTCAGCGAAATGCCGCCGGTCGGGCAGAACAGCGTGCCGGCCAGCGGAGAGGACAGCGCCTTGAGATAGCCGGCTCCGCCGGCCTGCTCTGCGGGGAAAAACTTCAACACCTCGTAGCCGTCCTCGCGCAGCTGCATGACCTCGCTGGCGGTCGCAGCTCCCGGCAGCAGCGGAATATCGGACGCGTTCGCGGCCCGGATCAGTTCGCGCGTGGTTCCGGGGCTGACGATGAACTGGGAACCGGCCTTCACAGCCGCCTCGAAATGCGCCGGGTTGAGGATCGTACCGGCACCGACGACCGCACCCTCCACTTCCGCAGCCACGCGCCGAACGGCCTCCAGTGCGGCGTCGGTGCGCATGGTGATCTCGATCGCCTTCAGGCCACCGGCCACCAGCGCCCTGGCGAGCGGTACCGCATGGGCGGCATCCTCGATGATCAGAACCGGCACGACGGGCTGCAGCTTGAGGGTGGACAGAAGCTTCTGGGTTTTGGGATTCACGGCCACGCATCCATTTCAAACGATTGAATTGAAGAAGAACTAACGCGATCGCCGATCATTGTCGAGACAAAAGCGCACGGCTTGCCGACGGACGGTTTGCATGAGGGCGCAACTGGGCTAGGATGAAATCCAGGTTTCTCACGGTGGACAGCGAGATGGCGAAAGAAATTGAGCGCAAGTTCCTGGTGACCGACGACAGCTGGCGCGACCAGGCCACCTCCGCAACCGTGATGCGTCAGGCCTATCTCTCCGTGAACCACGACCGGTCGATCCGGGTCCGCACGAGCAACGAGACGTCGGCCAAGCTGACGATCAAGTTCGGCAAGACGGCGCTCGTGCGCGACGAGTTCGAATACGACATCCCGTTCGAAGAGGCGCAGGAAATGATCACCTTTGCCGTCGGCAGCGTGATCGAGAAGGTACGCTACACCGTCGACGTCGCCGGCTTCACCTGGGAAATCGACGTCTTCGAAGGCGCATTTCGCGGGCTCGTGATCGCAGAGGTCGAGATGAAGAGCGAGACCGACAAGCCCGAGCTGCCCGACTGGCTCGGCCGGGAAGTGACCGGCGACCGTCGCTATTCCAATCAGGTTCTTGCCACCGAGCGGTTGAAACCCGAGGTCGTGCATGCCGTATCGCATTAGGCCGGATCGCCCCTTTGGCGAAGAGGTCATCTCGGTCGGATGCGAACAGCTCCGGCGGGCGATCGCCGTGCTTGAAGATCAGCCGCTGGGCGTTCACGAAGCCATTCATCAGGCGCGCAAGAAGTTCAAACGGGTACGCGCGCTCTATCGGCTGGTCGCCCTCGATCAGAAGGAGTGGCGCGCCGCGGAGAATGCCCGGCTGCGCGACACGGCCCGCGCCCTGTCAGTCGTACGCGATGCGACCGCGCTCATCGAGACGGTCGGCTATCTCGACAATCACGCGCTGAACGACGACGAGAGAAACGCCCTGTCTCAGGCCCGCAGCACCCTGACGGCGCGTCGCGATGCTTTGGCGCGGGCCGAGGCGGACCTTCCGCAGAAGGTCGATGCCGCCATCACCGCTTGCCGTCAGGCCATGATTTCGCTTGAGGATGCCTCCTTTCCCAACAGTCCGCGCAAGGCGGCAAAACTGTTGAAGAGGGGCTGGAAGAAAGGGCTGAGTCGCGGACAGGCCGCGCTTGAAGCCTGCCGGCAATGCGCGCACGAGGAAGTGTTCCATGACCTGCGCAAGGCTGCGCAGACCTATTGGATGAACCTCTCACTGCTGCGCGAGATCTGGCCGTCGGCCATGCGCGCCCAGCGGGCAGAAGCCAAACGTCTGGTCGATATGCTCGGCCACGAGCATGACCTGTCGCTTTTGGCGGAACTGCTTGACCGGGAAAGCGGTCTTGTGGGCGGTGGCGAAGCCTTCTCTCACCTGCTCGGCGCGATCATCCGGCAGCAGCAGGATCTGCGCCGAACGGCCCTTGAGCTGGCGCAGGACATCTTTGCCGAGCCCCCGGCGCGCGAGAGCGCGATCATCGAGACCCTCTGGCTGTCCGCCGCCACCGAATGATCGGCACTGCTGTCAGCAAGTGACAACAGGACGTGTATGATCGCCCCATGAGTCGTTCCGAGCGCCTGCTGTCCCTGCTCCAGGTTCTGCGCCGTCATCGCCAGCCGGTGAGCGGGGCGGCACTTGCCCGCGAACTCGGCATTTCGCTGCGCACCGTCTACCGCGACATCGCGAGCCTGCAGGCCCAGGGCGCCAATATCGAGGGCGAGGCCGGCGTAGGCTATGTGCTGAGGCCCGGCTATATGCTGCCGCCATTGATGTTTTCGCGCGAGGAGATCGAAGCGCTGGTGCTCGGCTCCCGCCTCGTCGCGCAACGCGCCGATCGGCAACTGGCACTGGCCGCCGGCGACGCATTGGCCAAGATCACCGAGGTCCTGCCCGACGATCTGAAGGACGAGCTTGCCGCCAGCACGCTGCTGGCCGGCCCCTCCGTAAGGCCCCCGGAAGACCGCATTGACCTCTCACGCCTGCGGGAGTTCATCCGCGCCGAACAGATGCTGCGGATCGCCTATCGCGACGAGAAGGGTGAAGCGACCGAACGCGTGATCTGGCCCTTTGCATTGACCTTCTTCGAGGGCGCCCGCGTCGTTGTGGCCTGGTGCTCGCTTCGAAACGATTTCCGCAGTTTCCGTACCGACCGCATGGACATTCTCGGTCAAGCGCTCGGCCGCTATCCCAGGCGCCGGATGCAGCTGCTCAAGGCTTGGCGCCAGACGCTCGGCATCTCCGACCGGACACCCTAGCATGCTGCCAGTTTTTGGCAGCATGGCGATCTACAGTCGGGTCCTCAACACAAGGAGAAGCCCATGACACCGAACCTCACCATCCTCTATGTCGGCAGCCCGGAACGGAGCGCCGCCTTTTACGAGGGCCTGTTGAACACCGCGGCCGTCGAGCGTTCGCCGACCTTCGCCATGTTCGTCTTCCCCGGTGGCATCAAGCTCGGTCTGTGGTCTCGCCACACCGTCGCGCCCGCAGCCGCCGGCGCGCCCGGCCTTGTCGAACTGGCAGTGCCCCTCGCCGACCCGGCCGCCGTCGATGCGGCGCACGAACGGTTCTCGACAGCGGGCCACACGGTTCTCCAGCCGCCGACGGACATGGAATTCGGCCGCACCTTCGTCCTCACCGATCCGGACGGCCATCGCATCCGCTTCTACAACCCACCGGCCTGATCGGGCTGCCCCGAACACGGCCCCGACCGCACGCTCGGGGTCGTGTTCAGAGCTTGCCGCCGGCATTTGACAAAATTCAAAGTGCACTGGGAAACGGGAAAAACGTTGCGCGGCAGGGGCCGAAGGATTATCTCGACGCCATGATCGACGATCTCCAGACCCCTCGCCACGAAGAGGGCGGCGCCTATTGCGTCGCCGCGCTTTATCACTTCGCCCGTTTCCCGCGTTACGAGAGTTTCCGGCCCGAACTGGATGCCGTCGCTCGCGAGAACGGCATCAAGGGTACGCTCCTGCTCGCCGCCGAAGGCATCAACGGTACGATCGCAGGAACCGACGAGGGCATTGCCAACATCCTCGCCTTCATTCGCTCGCAGCCGGAATTTGCCGGTCTCGTGCACAAGGAGAGCCGGGCCTCGAAGATGCCCTTCCTGCGCATGAAGGTGCGACTGAAGAAGGAAATCGTCACCATGGGCGTCGAGAACATCGACCCCAACAAGATCGTCGGCACCTATGTCGAGCCGAAGGACTGGAACGCGCTGATCTCGGATCCCGAGACCATCGTGGTCGACACGCGCAACGACTACGAGACGGCAATCGGCATCTTCAAGGGCGCAATCGATCCGAACATCAAGACCTTCCGCGAGTTCCCCGACTGGATGCGCAACAATCCCGGCCTGCACAACAAGCCGAAGCTCGCCATGTATTGCACCGGCGGCATCCGCTGCGAAAAGTCGACGGCCTTTGCCAAGGAAATGGGCTTTGACGAGGTCTACCACCTCAAGGGCGGCATCCTGAAATATCTCGAGGAAGTGCCGGCGGAAGAGAGCCTGTGGGACGGCGCCTGCTTTGTCTTCGACGAGCGCGTCTCGATCACCCATGGCCTGAAGGAGGGCGAGCACACGCTCTGCCACGCCTGCCGCTTCCCGCTGACCGCGGAAGAGGTGAAGTCGCCGAAATTCGAGGAAGGCGTGTCCTGCCCGCATTGCTACGACAGCCGCACCGAGGCCGACCGCGACCGTTATCGCCAGCGCCAGCTGCAAATCGCGCTGGCCAAGAAGCGCGGTGAACGCCACATCGGCAGTTAAGAAGCGAGCCCATGACACAGGTGCGCAACGAACAGAAGAAGTTGCTCGCCAATGCGCTCGACCGGGCATCCACGGCATGCTTCACTGTGGGGATTGCGACGCCTGTCGCCGGCTACCTCTACAATATCGGCAATTTCGGAATGGCGATCGAGGGAGAGCGCCTCATGATCGGCATTGCGCTCTGGCTTTTTTCGGCGATTGCATTACATTTGATGGCAAGACGTGTTCTGAAAGGACTGGTTTCATGAGCACTTGGACGCTGGCATTCGTCGTTACGCCGCTCGTTGTCGTCGCACTGGGCTATCTTGCCGTTCGGCTGGAAGAGCGGCAGGATCAGCGCACGAAGTTACATCCTGGCGAATAGTCTTCACCACAAACGACAAAACCCGCCGAAAGGCGGGTTTTGTCGTTTCGGTATGGGGTCGCTGGCGCTCGGCCACGCCTCCGGGGCAAGCCCGGAAGCGTGGAGAGGATAGGATCTCAGAACGACGGGATCAGCGCACCCTTGATGGTGTTGTTGATGAAGGCCTTGATGCTGTCGTCGTGGTAGGATTCGACCAGCGTCTTGACCCAGGAAGCGTCCTTGTCGGCCGAACGAACGGCGATCACGTTGGCATAGGGCGACTTTTCGCCTTCGATGGCGATCGCATCCTTCTTCGGGTGCAAGCCGGCTTCCAGCGCGTAGTTGGTGTTGATCACGGCAGCATCGACGTCGTCGAGCGAGCGCGGCAGCTGGGCAGCGTCAAGCTCGGCAAACTCGATGTTCTTCGGGTTCTCGGTGACGTCGGCCGGGCCGACCTTGAGGCCCTTGGATTCGTCGACCTTGATCAGGCCCTTCGAGGCGAGCACCAGAAGCGCACGGCCGCCATTGGTCGGATCGTTCGGGATCGCCACGGTTGCACCGTCGGCCAGTTCGTCGAGGCTCTTCACCTTCTTGGAATAGACGCCCATCGGGGTGGTGATCGTGGTGCCGACAGAGACGATGTCGAAGCCGCGGTCGGCGATCTGGTTGTCGAGATAGGGCTGGTGCTGGAACGAGTTGGCGTTGAGGTCGCCGTCGGACAGCGCCTGGTTCGGCACGACATAGTCCGAGAACTCGATGATCTCGATGTTGAGACCCTTCTTCGCCGCGATCTCGGCCACCTTTTCCATGATCTGGGCATGTTCGCCGGCGGTCACGCCGACCTTGATGTCCTCGGCGCGCACGGCGCCGGTGGAAAAGAGAGCGGCAACGGCCGCAGCAACGATTAGTTTCCTCATGATGGATCTCCTTGGATGTCTGAGGGAGGATGTCAGTTCTTTCGTGTGCGCTTGTCGAAGCGCCGCGCGAGATGGTCACCGGCGCTCTGCACCGCCTGCACGAGCACGATCAGCACGGCGACCACCGCCAGCATCACTTCGGGCATGAAGCGCTGGTAGCCGTAGCGGATGCCGAGGTCGCCAAGACCGCCGCCGCCGACCGCGCCGACCATGGCCGAATAGCCAATGAGGCTCACCAGCGTCAGCGTCAGCGCCAGTGTAATGCCCGGCAGCGCCTCGGCGAGGAGCACCTTGGCAACGATCTGGAACGGCGTGGCGCCCATGGCGCGCGCGGCCTCGATCAGGCCCTTGTCGACTTCGCGGATCGCCGCCTCGATCAGGCGGGCAACGAAGGGAACGGTCGAGATCGTCAAAGGAACGATCGCCGCGATCGTACCGATCGAGGTGCCGGTGATGAAACGCGTCAGCGGAATGATCGCCACCACCAGGATGATGAACGGCGTCGAACGCAGCGCGTTGACGACCAGGCCTATGACGCGATTGGTCTTCGGCGCGGCAAACAGTTCACCCTTGCCGCTGGTGGCGAGGAAGACGCCCATCGGCAGGCCGATCAACGTGCCGATCAGGCCAGCCGCGCCGACCATCTGGATCGTCTGCCATAGACCCTTCAGAAGCAGACCAATGAGCATTTCAGGCGCCATAGCCGATCACCTCCGTGGCAAGACCGGTTTCCCGATAGAAACGTTGCGCCTTCTCAAGCGTCGAAGGATCGGCGGGATAGGAAACGACGAGAGAACCGAAGGGCTCGCCGGCGATCTCATCGATGGCGCCGGCCAGAATATTGACGTCAGGGCCGAGCTCGGCGACGAGCCGGGCGGTCAGCGGCTGAAATGCGGTCTCGCCGAAGAAGATCAGCCGCACCAGCGCCCGGTCGCCGGCAGACGGCTCGGACTTCAGGTCCGAGCGGATCCAGTCCGGGAGCCTTACCCCAATCGTTGCCGACAGCAGCGCCTGGGTCGTTTCGTGCTTCGGCGCGGTGAAGACGTCGAAGGTACGGCCATGCTCGACGATGAGCCCCCGGTCGATCACCGCCACCTGCGAGGCGATGGTTTTCACCACCTCCATCTCGTGAGTGATCAGGAGAACGGTCAGGCCGAGGTCGCGATTGATGGTCTTCAGCAGCGCGAGGATCGACTGCGTCGTCTCCGGATCGAGCGCCGAGGTCGCCTCGTCGGAAAGCAGCAGCTTGGGTTCTGTCGCAAGCGCCCGGGCAATGCCGACACGCTGTTTCTGGCCACCGGACAGTTCAGCCGGATAGCGGCGCGCCTTGTCCGAAAGCCCGACCAGCTCCATCAACGGACCGACACGCTGCGCGATGGTGCGCGCATCAAGTCCGGCGATTTCGAGCGGCAGCGCGATATTGTCCTCGACAGTGCGCGAGGACAGAAGGTTGAAGTGCTGGAAGATCATGCCAACCGACCGACGCAGCGTGCGAAGGGCACCGTCATCGAGGGAAGCGACGTCGACACCGTCGACCAGGACCTTGCCGGTCGACGGCAGTTCGAGACCGTTGACCAGGCGGATCAGCGTCGACTTGCCGGCACCCGAACGGCCGATGATACCGGTAATCGAGCCGCGCGGCACGATGTAGTCGACACCGGCCAGCGCCGTGAAGGCCGGCTGACCATTGGCACCGCCGAAATGCTTGGTCACGCCCTCGAAGGCGACCATGGGCTTGTCGGTCGCCGGCAAGGTCTTTTCCGCAGGCGCATTCATCGGGAGCCTCCCCTTGAGGCGTCGCTCGAATTCGATCTGTAGGTCATGAAAGTCTCTCGGTGATCGCCGTCAAAACGGCAAAGATGGGGCAGCCGGCTGGTCTAGCGCGACATACACATTCGGACGGTTCGGGGCCGCTCTAGCATCTTTGACTTCACCTTTTCAAACCCGCGCGGCGCACGTCAGCCATGCATCGCGGAAAACTGATCCGTGTATGCCACTCGCTCGCCCGCCAAGACAGAGAGTTTTTTCTGCAAACAGGACCGCAAAGCGAAAAATTCGTCCTCCGCCATCAGGCACAATTGACAACTAGATGTCATTGTTGGTAACCGGTTACCAAAATGGGGATTGACATGGAACGCTCACCGCAAGCACAGACCCTGACCGACATCATGCTCGCCGTCTTTCGTGTCAACGGTCGCCTCCTCCAGGCAGGCGACCGACTGGTCGCACCACTGGACCTGACGAGCGCCCGCTGGCAGGTCCTCGGGGCGATTGCCCTGTCCGACCAGCCGCTGACCGTGCCGCAGGTCGCGGACGCCATGGGCATGACCCGCCAGGGCGCCCAGAAACAGATCAACAAGCTGGAGGAGGACGGCTTCCTCGAAAGCCGCAGCAATCCCCGCCACAAGCGCTCGCCCTTCTATGCCCTGACCGAGAAAGGATCCGCGACCTTTCAGGCCGTGGACAGGCTCCATACCGGCTGGGCGAACGCGCTGGCCGACGGCCTGCCCGCGGAACACTTGCAAGGCGCTCTGGCGCTGCTCGCAGAACTCGACCGGCGGCTCGACATCGCCGCCCCCAAGGATGGAGTTTGAGACATGAAAGCCCGCATACACGCAATTGCCGGCACGCTGGCGCTGATCCTCGTCATCACCTTCCTCGCCTCCACCCTGATCGCCGAACTGGCGCTCGACCATGGGGCCGTTGTCACGGTGAAATCGGCCATCCTCTATGGCGTCTGTCTATTGATCCCGCTGATGGCGGTGACAGGTGGCAGCGGGTTCTCGCTTGCCACCGGCCGCGATGGCCCGCTGATCAGTGCCAAGAAGCTGCGGATGCGGCTGATCGCGGCAAACGGCCTGCTCGTCATGCTGCCGGCCGCGGTCTTTCTCTCCTTCCGCGCCTTGGCGGGCACTTTCGACACCGTTTTTTATGCGGTCCAGGTCGCGGAAATCTGCGGCGGTCTTCTGCAGCTTGCACTTCTCGGCCTGAACCTGCGCGATGGGCTGAGAATGACGGCGAAGAAACGGGCGCTCGCACGCAAGATGGCCACAGCATCCGGCAACCGCTGAGCGGTCGGCCGAGATTGGAAAGGGACGTGCCGGGCACAGGCCCGACACGTCCTCCCCTTACGTCCGATCCCGCTCAGTTGATCTCGGTGATGAAATCTTCCTTGGCGCGGCGCACCTTCTTCAGGTTGACGAGCCAGTCGCCTTCGGCCTGGCGATAGCCGAGCGGCATGATGGTGACCGAGCGCAGGCCGCGCTCGCGAAGGCTGAGGATCTCGTCGAGCTTGGCGGCGTCGAAGCCTTCCATCGGCGTCGCATCGACACCTTCGAAGGCGGCAGCGGTGAGGCCGATGCCGAAGCCAATATAGGCCTGGCGGGCAGCGTGCTCGAAATTGACCTGCGCGTCGCGCGGCGGGTAGGTGTCGAGCAGCATCTTGCGATAGTTTTCCCAACCTTCATTGGTAAAACCGCGCTCCTCGTTGACGAGGTCGAACATGCCGTTGATGCGCTCCGGCGTGTAATTGTCCCAGGCGGCAAAGACCAGCAGGTGCGAACCGTCGGTGACCTGCGCCTGGTTCCAGGCGATCTCGCGGATCTTGGCCTTGGTTTCCGGGTTCTTGACGACGATCACTTCATAAGGCTGCAGACCGCTGGAGGTCGGGGCAAGGCGGACGGCCTCGAGGATGCGCTGGACCTTTTCCTCCGGAACCGGCTTGGAGGGGTCCATCTTCTTGGTGGCATAACGCCAGTTGAGCTTTTCGAGAAGCATGAGGGTGCCTTTCCTGGTTGACGCCCATGTCTTCGCTCTTGGGAGGGACGAGCGAGACGGGCGCTGGTATCGAATAGTAACCAGGCCTAGATAGATAACTTGAAATTCGGAACAAGAAGGCACATTTTTGTAACCGACCAGAAGGAGAGGCGGGATGCCGAAACACTACGACCCGGCGAAGTGCCAGACCGTGTGCGAAATGCTCTCGCGGATCGGCGACAAATGGAGCGTGCTGATCATCATGGTGCTGGGCGACGGCCCTGCCCGCTTCAGCGACCTCAAGCGCGCTGTGGTGGGCATTTCCCAGCGCATGCTCACGTTGACGTTGCGGGCATTGGAACGCGACGGGCTCGTCAGCCGGACGGTCTATCCGACCGTGCCACCGCGCGTTGAATACGAACTGACCGAGCTCGGGCAATCGCTGCGGGAGCCGATCCAGGCCATGGGCGGCTGGGTCTTTGCCAATCACGACCGCATCCATGCGGCCCGGGCCGAGTTCGACCGGCGCGCGGCGAGCGAGCGGAGCGATCAGAAGCTGGTGCGGCTCGGCTGATTGCAGACGGCATCGGCCGTCCGCGCGAGCTAATCAAGAGGCGGCGTCAGCCGGCCTTGTGGTTGCCCTTCGGGAACTGTGCGGCCAGTTCACCATACCACTTGCCGCTTTTCTTCACGGTCCGCACCTGCGTGTCATAGTCGACATGCACCAGGCCGAAACGCATGCGATAGCCTTCGGCCCATTCGAAATTGTCCATCAGGCTCCAGGCGAAATAGCCGCGCATCGGATAGCCGTCCTTGATGAGGTCGGCGACCATGCCGAGGTGCTCGACATAATAGTCAAGACGCGGCTGGTCATCGACTTCGCCGTTCTCGACACCCATGTTGTAGCAGGCGCCGTTCTCGGTGATGTAGCACACAGGCAGTTGATAGCGCTGGTAGAGCCGCTCGACGAGGGATTTCAACGCCGGAGCATAGACCTCCCAGCCGATATCGGTCTTGACCTTGGACACCGGAGGCGCATCGACGGTTGCCGGGAATACGGCGCCTGGCGTCGGATCGTCGGCCACCCGCATCGGCGTATAGTAGTTCAGGCCCCACCAGTCGAGCTTCTGCGCAATGATCTCCATGTCGCCATCCTCGATCTTCGGCATGCGCGAACCGAGCGCGGACAGGAAGTCCTGCGGATAGGCGCCGTCGAAGACCGGGCCGAAGAATACGCCATTGTGGAACTGGAAGGCTCGCTCGGCCGCGGCCACATCGGCCTCGCTGCCGGACCCGGGGATGGTCTCATGGGCATTGAGCACGAGCCCGACCGGCACCTGCGGCGCGACCTGGCGGATCGCATCGACGCCGAGACCATGGGCAAGATTGGTGTAGTGCAGCGCATGCAGCGCCGCATCCATGTTGCGCTCGCCGGGCGCATGGACGCCATAGAGATGCGACAGCCACACCGAGCACCAGGGCTCGTTGAAGGTGGCAACCGCATCGAGCCGGTCGCCGAGCCGCGCCATCACCAGCTTGGCATAGCGCTGGAAGGCGTAGGCCGTGGAGCGCGCCGTCCAGCCGCCGTCGCCCATCAGCGCCAGCGGCAGATCCCAGTGGTAGAGCGTCGCGAAAGCCTTGATACCGCGATCCTTGAGGCCGTCGATCAGCCGGTCGTAGAAGTCGAGCCCCTTCTCGTTGATCCGACCCGTGCCTTCCGGAATGATGCGTGGCCAGGCGATGGAGAAGCGATAAGCGGAAACCCCCATCTCCTTGATGAGATCGAGATCCTCTTCCCAGCGATGATAGTGGTCGCAGGCGACATCGCCGTTGTGCCGCCCGTAGACCCGTCCCGGCATGTTGGAAAACGCGTCCCAGATCGACGGCTTTCGCCCGTCGGTCTTGGAGGCGCCTTCGATCTGGAACGATGCGGTGGCGACGCCGAAGGTGAAATCTCCGGGAAAACGCGATGCGAACAGCTTTGGATCGATCATGGGAGCCAGCCATCTTTGTTGTGCGGCTCTTCGCCGACGAAAAAAGCCGATTTAACCAAGCGCCGCGGGCTTGTACAGATCTGCAAGACGCAAATCTGCAACGTTTCAGTGAGAATTGCTCCCCCAGGAGGGAACCCCGGCGCTTCGCCTTGCCCACCGAGCGCCGACAGTCCGCGCGGGAGCGGCGCCGGGGCTCTCAATACCCAAAGGCCGAACAGGCTCCGGGCCCACAAGACCGGCCCGCACCGGCCTCGTGTCCTGGACGAATTTCCCCCGCCGTCAGAGCGTCACCCAGACCCCGTCTTTCTTCGACGATGCCACACAGGCCTCCACGAAGGCCACGCCTATGACCCCGTCGTCGATGGTCGGATAGGTGACGGCCGGATCGAGCGGCGCTCCGCTCCTGGCGGCATTGATCGCCGCTGCCGCCTCCGTATAGATCGTCGCGAAGGCTTCGAGATAGCCCTCGGGATGGCCGCCTGGAATGCGGCTGACGCGCGCCGCCGCCTGGCCTGCCCCGGCGCCGTTGCGGGTGACGAGCCGCTTCTGCTCGCCAAACGGCGTGAACCACAGATAGTTCGGGTTCTCCTGCTCCCATTCGAGGCCACCCTTGGTGCCGTAGACCCGAAGCTTCAGGGCATTCTCGTTGCCGGGCGCAACCTGGCTGCACCACAACATGCCCTTCGCCCCCCCGGCAAAGCGCAGAAGCACGTGGCCGTTGTCGTCGACCCGCCGTCCCTCGACGAAACTGTCGAGATCGGCGGCCAGGCTGTCGAGCGTCAGCCCGGTGACGAAGGAGGCAAGATTGAAGGCGTGGGTACCGATATCGCCGGTGGCACCGCCGACGCCCGACTGTTTCGGATCCGTGCGCCAGACCGCCTGCTTGGCGCCCGTCTGCTCGACCGCCTCGGTCAGCCAGTCCTGCGCATATTCGACCTGCACGACGCGGATCTGGCCAAGCTGGCCTGCGGCCACCATTTCGCGCGCCTGGCGCACCATCGGATAGCCGGTGTAATTGTGCGTGAGCACGAAGAGCGCCTTGGCCTTGTCAGCCACGGCCTTCAGCTTCTTCGCATCCTCGAGGCTTGAGGTCAGCGGCTTGTCGCAGATCACATGGATGCCGCGCTCGAGAAAGGCCTTGGCCGCCGGGTAATGCACGTGGTTGGGCGTGACGATGGATACGGCCTCGATGCCATCGGGCCGGGCCGCCTCCTTCTCCGCCATCTCCTCGAACGAGCCGTAGCAACGCGAAGGATCAAGCCCGAGTTCGCGGCCGGAGGCCAGCGACTTCTCCGCCGTCGATGACAGCGCCCCGGCCACCAGATCGAAATGATCGTCGATGCGCGCCGCCATGCGGTGGACGGCGCCGATGAATGCCCCGGCACCGCCACCCACCATGCCGAGCCGGATCTTCGGAGTCCGCTCGCCGGTCTTGCTTGCTTCAATCGCCATGATGTTGTTCTCCCGGAAATGTTTGTTCCATGGGGTTACCCCCCTCTGTCACTTTCGTGACATCTCCCCCTCAAGGGGGAGATTGCCCTGCGGCGTCTTCCCCCGATCATGGGACCACCGACAGCCCCACGTCCGATCTCCCCCCTTGAGGGGGAGATACCCGGCAGGGCAGAGGGGGGTACCGTGCCCCAGGCGGCCGAAGGTGTTACAGCCCCAGCATCCGCCGGTTCGCCGCGTCGTCCGTGCCGCCGGCGGCAAAATCGTCGAAGGCCTTCTCCGTCACCCGGATGATGTGGTGCTTGACGAATTCGGCCCCTTCGCGGGCGCCGTCTTCCGGATGCTTCAGTGCGCATTCCCATTCGACCACGGCCCAGCCGTCGAAATCGTTCGCCGCCATTTTCGAGAAGATCGCGCCGAAATCCACCTGGCCGTCGCCCAGCGAGCGGAAGCGCCCTGCCCGGTTCACCCATCTCTGATAGCCGCCATAGACGCCCTGCCGGCCGGTCGGATTGAACTCCGCGTCCTTGACGTGGAACATCCTGATCCGGTCCTTGTAGATGTCGATGTGGTCGAGATAGTCGAGGCACTGCAGCACGTAGTGCGACGGATCGAAAAGCATGTTGGCGCGGGCGTGGTTCTTCACCCGCTCCAGGAACATTTCGTAGGTCACGCCGTCATGCAGGTCTTCGCCCGGATGGATCTCATAGCAAATGTCGACGCCGTGATCCTCGGCATGATTGAGAATGGGCAGCCAGCGCTTGGCAAGCTCATCGAAGGCAGTCTCTATGAGGCCCGCCGGCCGTTGCGGCCAGGGATAGAAGTAAGGCCAGGCGAGAGCGCCTGAAAAGGTCGCGTGGGCATTGATGCCGAGGTTGCGCGATGCCGTGATCGCCATCTTCACCTGATCCACGGCCCAGGCCTGACGCGCCTTGGGATTGCCGCGCACTTCCGGTGCGGCAAAGCCGTCGAACGCCTCGTCATAGGCCGGATGCACGGCGACCAGCTGGCCCTGCAGATGGGTCGAAAGCTCGGTGATCTCGACGCCGTTCTGGCGCGCCACGCCGGCGAGTTCGTCGCAATAGTCCTTGGATTCGGCCGCTTTTTTCAGGTCGATCAACTGTCCGGCCCAGGCCGGCACCTGCACGCCCTCATAGCCGGCCTCAGCCGCCCATTTGGTGATCGCATCCCAGGAATTGAACGGGGCGGCATCGCCTGCGAACTGGCCGAGAAAGATCGCCGGCCCCTTGATCGTCTTCATGAATTCTCCTCCCTTAAGTCTTCCTGCAACGTTTCAGTTACGTCTACAGGAGATGTAAAACCGATACAACGCCCGCGTGGGGCGTCGCAGTTCCGCCCGGATAGACCCGGGCGGAGACGTGTCAGGGACGGCCGGTCAGAACGGCGAGTCAGGGAAGTAGTAGTTCTTGGCGTTGTCCGACGTGATCAGGGTCGCATCGAGCGTATAGGTGCCGTGGACCGGAACCGAGTCGTAGAGCGCAGCCGCCGTCAGCTCCATCGCCGTGCCGACCATCGACGGCGGATAGAGGACGTTGACCGGCACCATCTTGTCGCCGTCCATGACCTTCTTGATCATGTCCTTCGAACCGGCACCGCCGATGATGTACTGGATATCGGTGCGCTTGGCCTGCTCGATGGCCTGCAGCACGCCGACGGCCATGTCGTCGTCCTGGCACCAGACCACGTCGATCTTCGGATATTTGGTCAGATAGTCCTGCATGACCTTGAACGCGTCGTCACGGTTCCAGTTGCCGAACTGGCGGTCGAGGATCTTGACGTTGGAGCCCTTGATGCCCTCATCGAAGCCGTCCTGGCGCTGCTGGTCGATCGGGATCGGCAGGCCACGGATGACGACGACTTCGGCATCCGGCGAGTTCTTGGCGATGTATTCGCCGGCGACCTTGCCGAGCGCCGGGTTGTTGCCCGCGACGTAGAGATCACGAACGCTGTTGTCGTTGCCCGAGGGTGCGCGGTCGACGATCGCCACGAAGTGGCCCTTGCCCTTCACTTCCTTCATCGCATTGACCAGCGGATCCGGATCGGTCGGCAGGATGACCAGCGCGTCGATGCCCTGGATTTCCAGGTCCTGCACTGCATTGGCCTGGGTCGCCGGATCGGGCGAGGTCTTGACGATGACGTTGAGGCCCGGATGCTCCTTCATCAGGAGTTCGGCGACGCGGTTGGCGTGGTAGACGACGCCGGCGGTCCAGCCATGGTCGGCGGCCGGAATGGAGACGCCGATGGTCTTCGTCTCCTGCGCCTCGGCGGCGGTAAAGATCGACGCCAGTGCCGTCATGGCGACGGCGAGCCCGAGCAGTTTCCTGTGCATTGTTTTCCTCCCAAGATGTCCAGGGTCTGACTGAATGACGGACCGGGCGACCCTCCTGCCCGGTCGCGGTTCACGCCTTGCGCGCCAGCGACCGCTGGACGAGCATCGCGATGATGATGATCGTGCCCTGGATGGCGCCGATCAGATATTCGGAGATGAAATTGGAGAGCAGCATGATGTTGCCGACCAGCTCCAGAATGAACGCGCCGCAGATCGTGCCCCAGACACGGCCCGCACCGCCCTTCAGTGCCGTCCCGCCGACGACGACGGCGGTGATCGCCTGCAGCTCCCACAGGATGCCGGTGGTGGCGGAGGTCGAACCGAGGCGCGGGACATAGAGGAGCACGGCGATCGCCACGCAAAGCCCCTGGATGATGAAGGCAATGGTGCGCACCCGGTCGACGGCAATGCCGGAATAGCGCGCAACGTCGCGGTTGGAGCCGACGGCGACCACATGGCGGCCATAGCGCGTACGGTAGAGGACGACGGCCGCGATCGCAGTCACCACCAGAATGATGACGATCGGAACCGGCAGCCCGAGGATCGAGCCGAAATAGACCGGCCGGTAGAGTTCCTGCTGCGCCGGATCCTTCAGCGTGATGGCGCCGCCTTGGCTGAGCCAGGTGGTCAGCCCGCGATAGATCCCCATGGTGCCGAGCGTGGCGATAAAGGGCTCGATCTTGCCCACCGTGGTGATCAACCCGTTCACCAGCCCGCACAGCGAACCGATGACGATGGTGAGCGCCATGGCGGCAGCGATCATCATGCCCGGATCGGCGATCACGCCGGAATTCATGAACAGGATCATGAGGCTGGCGACGAAAGCGACCATCGAGCCGACCGAGAGATCGAGATCGCCCGAGGAAATGACGAAGGTCGCCCCGACCGCGATGATGGCGATGAAGGCCGAGCGGGTCGCGACATTGGCCAGATTGGTGAGCCCGATGAAATTCGGATTGACCATCGCGCCGATGATCAGGAGCAGAAGCAGGGCCGCAAAGGGCGCAACAGCTCGCAGGTCCACATCGCGCCAGGTTCGCCGGCCACGGCCGGCCGCGGTCGTTTCAGTCTCGGCAGTCATCGTCTTTCCGTCTCCTCCCGCGCGCCTCATGCGACGTCGCGCGCCCTGAACTCTTCGTTGCGAAGCCCGGTCTTGTCGCCGGGCCCTAGATCAGCTCGCCATCTGCCGTTTGAGGCCGGCCGCGTAGCGCATGATCGTCTGCTCGTTGATTTCCTCGCCTTCCAGCATGCCGACCATGCGACCCTCGCGCATCACGGCGACCCGGGTGCAAAGCCCGATCGCCTCCGGCATTTCCGAGGAGATGACGATGATCGAGCGGCCCTCCCGCGCGAGCGCGGCGATGAAGTGGTAGATCTGCTGCTTGGTGCCGACATCGATGCCGCGCGTCGGCTCGTCGATGATGATGATCTGCGGCTCGACCTCCATGATCTTGGCGAGCAACAGCTTTTGCTGGTTGCCGCCCGACATGCGACCGACCCGCACCCGGTCATCGCGCACGCGAATGTCGAAACGCCGCCGGGCGCGCGCCATGGCCTTGGCTTCACTGGCCGGATCGAGATAGCCGTGGTGCAGGTGACGCTCCATCGACTGCAGCGTCAGGTTCGCCGTCATGCCCTCGCCGAGCAGCAGGCCCTTGCCCTTGCGATCCTTGGTCATGTAGGCGAGCCCGCGCCGGTTGGCCTCGCGAAAATCAAGCGGCGCAAGCGGCACTCCCTTCAGCTGGACTTCGCCCGCCAGCCGCGGCCGCAAGCCAGCCACCGCTTCCATCAGTTCGGTGCGCCCGGAACCGATCAGGCCGGAAAATCCCAGAACTTCACCGCGCTTGAGCTCGAAGCTCGCATTCTTCACGAAACCGGTCGACAGGTCCTTGACCGACAGCACGATCTCTTCGTCGACATCCGGTTCGTGCTTGGTCGGGTAGAGGCTCGACAATTCACGCCCGACCATAAGTTGGGCGATGGCCTCGCCATCCAGCGCCGACGTCGGCGCGGTCTTCACCCATTGCCCGTCGCGCAACACGGTGACGCGGTCGGTAAGTTCCATGACCTCGTCGAGCTTGTGGCTGACGAAGACGAAGCTGGTGCCGCGCGCACGAAGCTTGCGCACCTGGTCGAACAACACCTCCGTCTCGTCGCGTGAAAGCACCGCCGTCGGCTCGTCCATGAACACGATCCGCGCGCGGCGGCTGATCGCCTTGGCGATCTCCACCATCTGCTTGTCGGCAACACTCAAGGAGCTGATCAGCGCATTCTCGTCGATGCGCGAGCCGAGCTGATCCAGCACGCGACGCGTCTCTGCCCGCATGTGGCGACGGTCGAGCAGGCCAAGACGCGTGACCTCGCGGCCGAGAAAGAGGCTCTCGGTGACCGTGAGATGGTCGGCGAGATTGAATTCCTGGTGAATGAGCACGATGCCGAGCGTTTCGGCCGCGCCGTTGGGCGGCAGCACCACCGGCTCGCCATCGAGCAGGATCGTGCCAGAACTGGCCTGTTCGAAACCGGACAGGATCTTGACCAGCGTCGATTTTCCCGCGCCGTTCTCGCCCATCAGCGCATGCACCTCGCCCGGCAGAACGTCGAAGTCGACGCTGAACAGCACCTGGACGTCGCCGAACGATTTCGAGATTCGCTCCGCCGAAAGAACGGGTGCCCGGCCGGCGTCCCCACCTGATGTCATGCAAGCCTCCCCGCGGCTCCTCAACCGCTTCCTGAGGAGATCAGGTAAACCTTTACATGGAGAATGTAAAGGTTTACATCATTCGATCATGGGGACAAAGCGACCCCGCTCGGCTTTCGCAGTCGCAACACAAAAGCTAGTCTCTCCAGCGATTCCAGACGGATAAGGGGGATGGTCTCGGCGTGCCCAATTCAGCACCAGCGACGATCGAGGATGTTGCGCGCCTGGCCGAGGTGTCGATTGCCACGGTGAGCCGCGCGATCCACACGCCGGACAAGGTGGCCAAGTCGACCCGCCAGCGGGTCAACCAGGCAATCGCCATCACCGGCTACACGACCAATGCCATGGCGCGGTCGCTGCGCATGGGCCGGTCGAACATGATCCTGATCCTGGCGCCCGACATCGGCGACCCGAACTTTTCCTCCACCCTGATCGGACTGGAGAACGAGGCCCGCGCCCATGGCTATGGCGTGCTGATCGGGCATACGCAGAACGATCCGGAACGTGGGCTCGAATATCTCAAATTCCTGAGTTCCGGACAGGCCGCCGGCCTCGTGCTGTTCACCGGCCACGAGCCGTTCGGGCATCAGGTCGCCGGCACCCGCCTGCCGCCCTCGGTAGCGGTGTTCGAACCCGTCTTCGGTTCCAAGATCTCCTATGTCGGCGTGGACGACGTCGCCGGGGCGCGCAAGGCGGCCGAGCATCTTCTGTCGGCAGGCCATCGCCGCATCGCCTTCATCGGCGACAGCCGCACCCGGCTCGGCCACCAGCGCCGCCGCCAGGGCTATGATCTGGCGCTGGATGCCGCCCGCATCGCGCCGGAAAACCGCATGGTGATCGAAGGCGAAGGCACGATCGAAAGCGGCCGCCTCGCCGTCGAGCAACTGTTCATGCGCGACACGCTGCCGACCGCCTTCATGTGCGTCAATGACGCGACCGCCGTCGGCGTGATCAACGGGCTGACCGCCCGCGGCTACGACCTGCCGCACGACTTCTCTGTGATCGGCTTCGACGACGTGCCGCAGGCGACCTATCTCAATCCGGCACTCACCACCATCCGCCAGCCGCGCACCGCCATCGGCAAGCAGGCCATGGCCCTGCTGCTCGCCCAGCTGGCCGAGCGCCCGAGCGAGCGCCGCGAAATCCTGCTGATGCCCGATCTCATCGTTCGCGGCTCGGTCACGGGGCCCGGGAAACGCTGAAGGGCAGTGACAGCCAGGCCGGGGCGGCTCGACACCCCGGCCTCTTCTCCGGTTCCCGACCGTGCCTTCTCAGACGTACCGGTTGACCACGTTCTCCAGATACTCCTGGCGGCCGGACTTCGGTTCGGGGTTGATGTCCCCATCCTCCACCAGCTTGACAATGGCCTCGAGCGACAGCTCGCCACGCAGCATGCGCTGCGCCTCGGGGCTCTCCCATTTGGCGTAGCGCTCTTCGAGCGGCTTCGACAGCGCACCATCCTCGACCATCTTCGCCGCCGCCTTCAGGCCACGCGCACAGCAGTCCATGCCACCGATATGGCCATAGAGCAGGTCGGCCGGATCGAGCGACTGGCGGCGCAACTTGGCGTCGAAGTTGGTGCCGCCGGTCTGGAAGCCACCGCCGGACAGAATGTGGTAATAGGCGAGCGCCATCTCCGGCACATTGTTGGGGAACTGGTCGGTATCCCAGCCCGACTGGTAGTCATTGCGGTTCATGTCGATCGAGCCGAAGATGCCGAACGCATTCGCCATGGCAATCTCGTGCTCGAAGGAATGGCCGGCGAGGATTGCGTGGCCCTGCTCGATATTGACCTTCACTTCCTTCTCCAGCCCGTGGCGCTGCAGGAAGCCGTAAACGGTCGCAACGTCGTAGTCATACTGGTGCTTGGTCGGCTCCTGCGGCTTCGGCTCGATCAGGATCGTACCCTTGAAGCCGGTCTTGTACTTGTACTCGACGACGAGGTTGAGAAAGCGGCCCAGCTGGTCGAGCTCACGCTTGAGGTCGGTATTGAGCAGGGTCTCGTAACCTTCGCGGCCGCCCCAGAGCACGTAGTTCTCGCCGCCCAGCCGCTGGGTGGCGTCCATGCAGGTCTTCACCGTTGCCGCCGAGAAGGCAAAGACGTCCGGATCCGGGTTGGTCGCCGCCCCCGCCATGAAGCGGCGGTTGGAGAAGAGATTGGCCGTACCCCACAACAGCTTCACGCCGGTCTCGGCCTGCTTCTTTTCGAAGTAGTCGACAATCTCGTTGAGGTTCCGGGTGTTCTCCGCGAAGTTGCGGCCCTCCGGGCGCACGTCGGCGTCATGGAAGCAGTAATAGGGAACGCCCAACAGCTGGTAGAACTCGAAGGCGACGTCGGCCTTCATCTTCGCGGCTTCCATCGTATCGGAGAACCACGGCCGCTCGAAAGTCTGGCCGCCGAACGGATCGCCGCCCGGCCAGGTGAAGGTGTGCCAGTAGGCAACGGCGAAGCGCAGATGGTCTTCCATGCGCTTGCCGAGAACGACCTCGTCGGGATTGTAATGGCGGAAGGCCAGCGGGTTGCTGCTATCCGGTCCTTCGTATTTCACCTTGGCAATATCGCCGAAAAAGCCTGTCGTCATGGGTGTTTCCTCCACCTGTTATTGAGATTTTGACGGATAAAAACGGCCGGTCGCATAGGCGCATGTCACAACCGAAACATATCTGTTCCTAGCCAAGCCCACGGATCGCCGGATAGAGGGCCCGGTAGCGCCCGTAGGCCTCCTCGTAAGCTCCGCGTAGCGCCGAAACGGGTTCGATCGTCTCGGCCGTCTTCGGCGCCGTGCAGACGGAAAGCGGGTCCGCGCCCGTCGCGGCAATCAGCCCGAGGCGGGCAGCACCAAAGGCGGCACCGAAATCACCGTCGGCCGGAATATCGACCGGAAGGCGGAGTGCGGTGGCGATCGAGGCCAGCCAGTAGCGCGAGCGCGAGCCGCCGCCGATCGCCGTCACCCGCGAGATCCGGGTACCCGCAGACCTCAAGGCCTCGAGATTGTCGCGGATGGCAAAGGTCACGCCCTCGAGCACCGCCTGCGTCAGGACCTCGCGCGAGCTCTCGTGGCCAAGGCCGATGAAGCCTCCGCGGATCTTCGCGTCGTTGTGTGGAGTGCGCTCGCCCGATAGGTAGGGCAGGAAGGTGACGCTACCCGGCGCCTTCAGATCCTGGCCGAGTTCGCCGGTCAGGTCGCCGGCGGTCTTGCCGGTGATGCCGCTCAGCCAGTTCAGCGCGTCGGTCGCCGAGAGGATGACGCCCATCTGGTGCCAGGTATCGGGCAGCGCGTGGCAAAAGGCATGTACGGCGCTTTCCGGCTTGGGGAGATAGGAGCCGTTGGCGGCGAAGAGCACGCCGGAGGTCCCGAGCGAGACGAAGGCCTGCCCCTCGGCAACCGTTCCCATGCCGCAGGCCGAGGCCGCATTGTCCCCTGCCCCGCCGGCGACTACCACGCCCGGCTCCATGCCCCATTCCGCGGCCAGCGGATCGCGCAGCGTGCCGGCCGGATCGGTGCCTTCGACGAGCCCCGGCATCTGCCGCTCGGAAAGCCCGGTCGCTTCCAGCAGTTCCGCGGACCAGCGACGCGCGCCGGTGTCGAGCCAGGCGGTGCCGGCCGAATCCGACATATCGGAGAGATACTCGCCCGTCAGCCAGAGCCGCAGGAAATCCTTCGGCAGCAGAACCTTGGCGACCTTGGCAAAGACCTCCGGCTCGTGCCGCGCCACCCAGGCGAGCTTCGGCGCGGTGAAGCCCGGAAAGACGATATTGCCGGTGATGGCGCGGAAGCGCGGATCGGCGTCGAGCGCCGCGGCCTCTACATGGCTGCGGGTGTCGTTCCACAGGATGCAGGGACGCAGGACCTGGTCGGCCGCGTCGATCAGCGTGGCCCCATGCATGTGGCCGGAAAGGCCGATCCCCTTGACGGCGGAAAGCGCTGGGCCGTGGCTTGCCTTCAGCGCCCCAACCGCCTCGCGGGTCGCACGAATCCAGTCGAGCGGATCCTGTTCCGACCAACCGGGATGCGGGCGCGAAACCTCGATCGCCGCATTGGCCGCGGCGATGACCCGCTGATCGCCGTCGATCAGCATGGCCTTTACGCCCGACGTCCCCAGATCAAGCCCGAGATACATGTTGCTTCTCCCTTGTCCCTACCTTCACGGCAGGTTGTCCTTCAAGAAAATGTCGATGCGGATGCGCTCCTGAGCGGCGAGCACCGGCAGTCCATCGGCATGGGCCTTCAGCACCCGGATGGCGCTGCGCACCTCGTGGCCGGCATCCTGGTTGAGCACCGCATCGATCAGCCCGTCGCCGAGCGCCGTCCGCGTCGTCTCCGTCAATTCGTGAGCGATCACCGCCGGCCGCCGAGCGAAACCGGCCGACCGCAGCGCCGCGACCAGGCCGCGATTGCCCGCGCCGAGGCTATAGAGGCCCAGTATGTCGCTGCGTTCGCGAAAGAGGCTTCCCAGGCGACGCTCCACCAACGCCGGATCGTCCCGCCCCTCAACGACCTCAAGAAGGGCGAGATGCGGATAATCGGCGGCCATGACGGAGGCGAAGCCCTCGAAACGCTCGCGATGGTCGCGCACCAGCATGGAGCCGGCCAGGACGCCGATGGAGCCGCGCCGATCGCCGACGAAGCGGCCAAGCAGGCGCGCGGCCGTGCGCCCCGCCGCCAGGTTGTCGATGCCGGCATAGTGGACGCGGTGCGAGGCCGGCAGGTCCGAAACGAGTGTTACAACCGGAATACCGTCCTCGGTCAGCCGATCGACGGCTGCGGCAACCTCGGGCGCATCGACGGCGACCAGCGCGATGCCGGCTGGACGCTCCAGACGCAGACGATCGAGCGCGGTCACAAGCGCTTCGGCATCGAAGGGCGGAACCTTGACCACCCGGATATCCGTGCGCTCGGCAGGCGAGCGGGCTGCCGCGTCGCCGACTGCGGTTTCCAGGTCGCGCATGAAGGAATTGTCGTTGGACGGCAGGATGAAGGTCAGCGGATAGACGCGCCCCTTGGCCAGATTGGCCGCCGCGACGTCACGCACGAAGCCGAGCGAAACCACCGCGGCTTCCACCTTGTCGCGCGTTCGCGCGCTCACCCCCGGCCGGCGGTTAAGCACGCGGTCGACGGTGGCGAGGCTGACGCCTGCGGCAGTCGCAATGTCGTGAACAGTAGGCTTCATCTTTCCTCCGGCGCCTGTCGTAGCGCAGCCCATGAGGTACGTAAATCACTTTTTGATGTACGTACCTCAGAATTTCGAGAGCGCAACGAAAAGGGCCGTCTCCGGGCGTGGGAAGACGGCCCCTGGCGCTGCGGTGGATTTGTGTCCTTTGATCCGGCGGATCGGCCTCAGTGACCGGCGCCGGCAGGGGCCGGGGCGCTTGGCTTCTTGATCAGGAAGACCAGGAAGATGAGCGACAGGAAGAGCAAGGTCAGCCCCATGAAGACGTCGATGAACGACAACAGCCAGGACTGCTGGGTGATGACGCCCGAGAGCTTCTGCATCGCCACCGCGGTGCCGTCGAGCCCGTAGCTGTCGTAGTTGGCACCGACGCTCGCCAGCCAGTCAAGCGCGGCGCGATTGCCCCAGTCGGCATGCTCAGAGAGCCGGGCATAATGCTCGTCCGAACGCTGCGTGAGCATGGTATTGATTACGGCGAGGCCGACGGCGCCGCCAAGGTTGCGTGTCAGGTTGAACAGACCCGAGGCGTTCTTGATGCGATCCGGCGGCAGGGTTCCGAGCGCGATGTTGTTGATCGGAACCATGCACAGCATCAGCGAGCAGCCGCGCAGGATCTGCGGCACGAGCAGCTCGTAGAAATCCCAGTCGGCCGTCATGTAGGTCATGGTATAGGTGCCGGCGGCAAAGCCGGCAAAACCGACCATCATCATGATGCGCGGATCGAGCTTGCTCGACAGAGCGCCGGCGACCGGCGCCGTCAGGAACATCGCCGCGCCCGAGACGAACATGGTCTCGCCGATCATCATCGAGTCATAGCCGCGGATCCGGCCGAGATAGACCGGGTAGAGATAGGTCAGGCCGTAGAGGCCGACGCCCATGACGAAGGAGAACAGCGACCCGAAGGCGAAGTTGGCATTGGAAAAGGCCCTCAGATCCACGACCGGGAAATCCACCCGGAACACCCGGTGGAAGAAGAAGAACCCGCCGACGACCATGGCAACCGTGCCCATGACGATATGCTCGTCGTTGAACCAGTCCTTGTTGTTGCCCTCTTCGAGCACGAATTCCATCGTTCCGAGGAACAGCGCCATCCAGAACAGGCCCCACCAGTCGAATTTCTTCAGGAGCTTGAAGTCGGGCTTGTCGAAGTCGATGAGGCTGAAGGTGACGGCGGTGACAATGATGCCCGGGATCACGTTGACCAGGAACAGCCAGTGCCAGGACATGGCGTGGCTGATATAGCCGCCGATGGTCGGGCCAATGGTCGGGGCAAGCGTCGCCACCAGACCGACGATCGGCGAGACGATGTTGCGCTTCGACGGCGGGAAGATCGTGAACGCGGCAGCAAAGACGGACGGGATCATACCACCGCCGATGAAGCCCTGGATCGCCCGGTAGATAATCATCTGGTCGATATTCGTCGCCGTCGCGGCGAGCGCGCTGGCAATGGTGAAGCCGGCCGCCGAGAAGGAGAACAGGATGCGCGTCGAAAGAATGCGCGCCAGCGCCCCCGACAGCGGGATCATGATGACTTCGGCAATCAGGTAGGAGGTCTGCACCCAGGCGATCTCGTCGGAGCCGGCGCCGAGACCGGCCTGGATCTCGGCGAGCGAAGCCGACACGATCTGGATATCGAGGATCGACATGAACATGCCGAAGACCATGGCAAAGAAGGCAATGATGCGCTTCGGGTCCATGCGCTCTTCGGCGGCGGGCAGCGCTGCTGCCCCCGCCCCTGTCGTTGCCGCTGACGCCATCTTATCCGTCCCTCGACCGTCGGTCCTACTTGGCGGCAAGCGCAGCACCTTCCGGTGCCGTGCGCGTGTCAACATCAACGACGACGCTCAACCCCGCGCGCAGATGACCGGAATCGAGCACGTCCTGCGGGATCTCGATGCGAACGGGAACACGCTGGACGACCTTGGTGAAGTTGCCCGTGGCATTTTCCGCCGGCAGCATGGAGAACACGGCGCCCGAGGCCGGCGCGATGGACGTCACCGTACCTTCGATCGGCTGATCGCCATAGGCATCGACATGGATCGATACCTTCGAGCCCGGAACGAGCTCAGCGATCTGCGTTTCCTTGAAATTGGCCTCGATATAGAGCTGCTGGACGGGAACGAGCGCGGCCAGCCGCTTGCCGGCAGAGACGAGATCACCGGTCTGCACCGAGAGATTGCCGACGATACCGTCATACGGCGCCTTGAGCACGGTAAAGCCGAGGTCGCGCTCAGCCTTCTCCAGGGCAAGCTCGATCGAGCGCATGCCGGCTTCGGCTTCGGCGCGCTGCGCCTTCAGCACCGAGATGTTCGCCTCGGCCGCTGCAATGTTCGCATCGGCCGCCGCCAGGCTGGCCTTGGCCTGCTCGAGCTGCGTCTTGGCGTTGTCGAGATCGGCGATCGAGACCACCTTTTGCTCCTGAAGGCCGCTGACGCGCTTCAGCGAAAGCTCGGCCAGACCCAGCGTCGCCTGCGACGACTGTTTTTGCGCGATCGCCTGGGCGAGCGCCGCTTCGCCACCCTTCATCTGCGCGTCGATCCGCTCGAGCGTCAGCTTCTGGACGACGATCTGGGCCTTGGCCTGTTCGGCGGCGATGCGATAGTCGCCGTCATCGAGGGTCACCAGCGGATCGCCGGCCTTGACGCGCTGGTTGCTCGTCACGTCGACCGACTTCACATAGCCGGAAACCTTCGGCGAGATGATCGCGATATCGCCCTCGATATAGGCGTCCTCGGTCGAGACCATGAAACGCCCCTCAGTCCACCAGCCATAGCCATACCAGGCGGCGCCGGCGGAAAGTGCCGCCAGAAGCACCGGCAGGACCAGCCCGCTGCGCTTCTTCGCTTTGGCCGGCTCGGCCGGCGCGGCAGCGGCTTTGGTCGCTGCGGCGGGGCTCGCCTCCATGACGACCGTCTCATGATCGGCCGACGGCTCGGCGGCGGGATTGACGGAACGGACGGCACTCGTCCTTTGGGAACCTGACATGAGCAAACCACTTGCTGCGAATTAAGGAAATCGAACTGAACCGTTCGGTTCGATTGACATAGAGGCTTTTCTGACACATATCAAGAGGCAGAAGGCCGGTCGGCCCAGTCTCTGGCCGGGTGCAGTTAATTTTCGGATAGTCCATGACCCGCAAGCCTAAAAAGGTCGAGGAAAACACCGCGGCCGAATTCCCGTATCCCGTCGTTCCCAACCGCTTTCCCGCGGGTTCGGACCCGGTCAAGCGTGGCCAGATCCTCGATGGCGCCAAGCAGGTGTTCATGAAGATGGGATTCGACGCCGCGAGCATGAACGACGTGACCCGCGAGGCCGGCGTCTCGAAAGGGACCATCTATGTCTACTTCCAGAGCAAGGAAGATCTCTTTGCCGCGCTGATCGAGCGCGAGAAGGGCCGCTTTGCCGAAGCCCTGCGCGACATTCTGGCCGAGAGCCGCGATGTCGAGGAGGGTCTACGGCGCTTCGCGACCGTGTTCATCGACCAGATCGTCACCACCGACATGATCCCGGCCATGCGCACCGTGCTCGGCGTGATCGACCGCATGCCCGGCCTCTGTCATCGCTTCCTGTCGAACGCGCCGGCCAATGCCCGCAGCGTGCTGGAAGACTTCATCCGCCGACAGGTCGATGAGGGGGCACTAAAGACCGAGGATCCGGATCTCGCCGCCCGACAGTTCATCGACCTGTCCACCGGTACCTTCTTCAAGCAGCGTCTGTTCGGCGAGATGCGGCGCGATCCCCTCCGCGAGGAGATCGACCGCGTGGTGGAAAGCGCCGTGCGCGTCTTTCTGTGCGCCTATGGCACAGGAACCTGCCAGAAGCCGCACTGAACCAGCCAGGCAGGACTTTCTGGCCGGTTGGCCGAGGGCGCCCCTTGCCCTTGAAGGGGCCTTGCGCCATTTGTTGCAGCACCCAGCCCTCGCAAACCGGAAAATCATATGCAGGACATTCTCCTCCTCCTCCAGGATCCCGCCGCCTGGATCGCGCTTGTCACCCTGGTGGTGATGGAAGTCGTGCTCGGCATCGACAACCTCGTCTTCATCTCCATCCTGACCAACAAGCTGCCGCCCGAGCAGCGCGAGAAGGCACGGCGGATCGGCATCGGCCTGGCGCTGATCATGCGCCTTGCCCTGCTTGGCACCGTCGCCTGGATCGTCAAGCTGACCGACCCGCTGTTCGAGGCCTTCGGCCACGGCTTCTCCTGGAAGGACCTGATCCTGATCGCCGGCGGCCTGTTCCTCGTCTGGAAGGCGACGAAGGAAATCCACCACAATGTCGACCCCATCGATCATGAGGAGGACTTCATCGCCTCCTCGACGACCGGCACCTTTGCCGCGGCCATCGGCCAGATCCTGCTGCTCGACCTCGTCTTCTCGGTCGACAGCATCATCACCGCCGTCGGCATGACTCCGCATCTGCCGATCATGGTTGTCGCCGTCATCGTTGCCGTCACGGTCATGCTCGTGGCCGCGACGCCGCTCGCCAACTTTATCGAGAAGAATCCGACGATCGTCATGCTGGCGCTGGGCTTCCTGCTGATGATCGGCACGACCCTGATCGCCGAAGGCATGGGTTTCCACGTGCCGAAGGGCTACATCTACGCCGCCATGGCCTTCTCCGGCCTCGTGGAAGTGCTCAACATGTTCGCAAGGCGCAAACGCCAGGCCGAGAGGGCCGCCAAGGCCAAGCTGCACTGAGCGGCGCCGCATTTGCCGCCGACGCATGCGTTGTGGGCCCGCGAGCGATCGTGGGCCCATTATTTTCCCGGCACCCCCGCATCGCGGAACAAAGCATTTGCAGCCGGCATTGATAGCGCGACCGCCTGCCTGCATTATCCTCCTCCACACAACAGATCCGGAGTCCCATGACCACCGAGCAGATCCTCGCCTTTTCCGTCATAGGCGCGATGATGGCCGCCTTCATCTGGGACCGCCTGCGTTATGACGTGGTCGCCTGTGTCACGCTGATCGTCGCCGTGGCGATTGGCCTCGTACCGGCGGATAAGGCCTTTTCCGGCTTCAGCGACGACATTGTCATCATCGTCGGCAGCGCGCTCGTGGTCAGCGCCGGTGTGGCGCGCTCCGGCATTGTCGACCTCGCCATCAAGAAGTTCTTCCCTTCGCTCACCTCGATCCGCGGCCAGATGTTGCTGTTGGTGGTCAGCGTCACGATGCTCTCAGCCTTCATCAAGAACATCGGCGCGCTCGCCATCATGATGCCAGTCGCCTTCCAGTTCGCCCGGCGCTCCGGTACGCCGGCCTCGACCTTTCTGATGCCCATGGCCTTCGGTGCCCTGCTTGGCGGTCTGATGACGCAGATCGGCACCTCGCCGAACATCGTCGTGTCGCGCCTGCGTGCCGAGATCACCGGCGAGGCCTTCACCATGTTCGACTTCACGCCCGTCGGCGCGACGCTGGCCGTCGCCGGCACCATCTTCCTGATGTTTTTCTATTGGCTGGTGCCGAAGCGCGAGAACCAGAATCCGTCGGTCCAGGAGGCGCTGGAAAGCTCGACCTTCTCCACCGAGGCGACCGTCGGCAAGCAATCGCCCTTCCTTGGCAAATCCCTGAACCAGCTTCTGTCGATCGCCCCCGGCGAAGTGATCGCCACTGCGATCCTGCGCGGCCACACCCGCATTTCCCCCTTCCCCGACATCGTGCTCAAGGAAAACGACGCCCTGCTGCTTGAGGGCGCCTCTGAACCGCTGGACCGGATCGTTTCCCAGGCCAAGCTTTCGCTCACGGGCAAGCCGATTGCCGACGGCGATGCCAAGCCGAGCGGCGAGATCGCCGCGATAGAGGCGGTGATCAGTCGGGATTCCGCTCTGGTCGGCCTCTCTGCCCGCGAACTCTCGCTCTACAACACTTATGGCGTCAATCTTCTCGCCGTCAGCCGAAAGGGCAAGCGCATCCGCGAGCGGCTTGGCGAAGTGATGCTGCGCTCGGGCGACGTCGTGGTGCTGCAGGGGCAGCGCCAGGCCCTTCCCGGCTTGCTGCTCGAACTGGGCTGCCTGCCGCTGGCCGAGCGCAGCATTCTGCTCGGCACCAGCCGCAGCGCCATGGTGCCGCTCGCAATCCTGGTGGCCGCCATGGGCGCCACCGCGCTTGGCCTTGCACCGGTCGCAGTCGCTTTCTTCGCCGCGGCGCTGGCCATGGTCGTCTTGAAGGTCATTCCACTGAGCGAGATCTACCGCGCCGTGGACGGACCGATCCTGGTCATGCTGGCGGCCCTCATCCCCGTCAGTGACACCTTGCGGACCACCGGCGGAAGCGAACTGATCGCCGGATGGCTGGGGGCTGCGGCCGACGGACTGCCGGCCTATGGGGCGCTGATCCTGATCATGGTTACCGCCATGGCGGTGACGCCTTTCCTCAACAATGCCGCAACCGTGCTCGTCATGGCGCCGATCGCCGCAAGCTTTGCTGCCGGCCTCGGCTACAAACCGGACGCCTTTCTCATGGCCGTCGCCATCGGGGCAGGCTCCGACTTCCTCACCCCGATCGGCCATCAGTGCAACACGCTGGTCATGGGCCCGGGCGGCTATCGCTTCAGCGACTATCCGCGCCTCGGCCTGCCGCTGTCGATCATCATCATCGCGGTCTCGATCCCGATGCTGCTTCTGGTCTGGCCAGTGAACTGAGGCGAGGCCCCGCAACAAGGTGTGGCCGCTCCCGGCCGTGCCACTGCGGACAGGCAAGGCCCGGCGACAGAACAAGAAAAGCCTGCATCGGGCGGGATGCAGGCTTTCCTTGGGGCGGGGACTAGGAATGAACGCGGGCCGGACGGGTAAGGGGCTCGTCTGCCGCTTCGTTGGCTACGGAGAGAAACCGGAAAAAGCTCCGTATTCCCCAATTCCCGTCGCGTCCGGTTGGCACGGCCTGCGTTCTGCTCACAAAACGCTTGCGGCCGTGCTTGGTTCCGTCCGCCGGTGATTTTTCTTTAGAACTTGCGCGTTTGCAGGCCTGCCATGCCGCCGCCACCCGCAGTTTTCCTTGACGCCTGCGGCTGAATATGGCCTAAGGCCAGCCGACGGAAGTGACAGCATCGGCGTGTTTCCAAGGCCCTTTCTCGTCTCTCCGCCCGACAGTTTTCCCGTTTTCGCTGATCCTGCGGCCCCCGCGCGATCACCCCGCACGTCACTACGAGCAAGATTCCATGACCACTTCCGGCGTCCGCGTCCGCATCGCACCCTCCCCGACCGGCGAGCCCCATGTCGGCACCGCCTATATCGCGCTGTTCAACTACCTGTTCGCCAAGAAACACGGCGGCGAGTTCATTCTGCGCATCGAGGACACCGATGCCACGCGCTCGACGGCCGAGTTCGAGCAGAAGGTGCTGGACGCGCTGAAATGGACCGGCCTCACCTGGTCGGAAGGCCCGGACGTCGGCGGCCCCTACGGCCCGTATCGCCAGTCCGAGCGCAAGGACATCTACCGCCCCTTCGTCGAGCAGATGGTGCGCGACGGCCATGCCTTCCGCTGCTTCTGCACGCCGGAGCGCCTGGAAATGATGCGCGACGCCCAGCGCGCGGCCGGCAAGCCCCCGGGCTATGACGGCCACTGCCTCAATCTCACGGCCGAGGAAGTCACCGAGCGCATGGAAGCCGGCGAACCGTCGGTCGTGCGCCTGAAGATCCCGACCGAAGGCTCCTGCGACTTCCACGACGGCGTCTATGGCGACGTGTCGATCCCGTGGGAAAGCGTCGACATGCAGGTCCTGTTGAAGGCAGACGGCATGCCGACCTATCACATGGCCAATGTGGTCGATGACCATCTGATGAAGATCACCCACGTCGCGCGCGGCGAAGAGTGGCTGGCCTCGGTGCCGAAGCACATCCTGATCTACAAATATCTCGGCCTCGAGCCGCCGAAGTTCATGCACCTGTCGCTGATGCGCAATCACGACAAGTCGAAGCTGTCGAAGCGCAAGAACCCGACCTCGATCTCCTATTATTCGGCGCTCGGCTACCTGCCGGAAGCGCTGATGAACTTCCTCGGCCTGTTCTTCATCCAGATCGCCGAAGGCGAGGAACTGCTGGACATGGCGGATCTGATCGAGAAGTTCGACCCCGACCACCTGAACAAGGCCGGCGCGATCTTCGACGTGCAGAAGCTTGACTGGCTGAACGGCCGCTGGATCCGCGAGAAGCTCTCCTCGGAAGACTTCCTCGCCCGCGTCTTCAACTGGGCATCCGAAAACGATCGCCTGACGGAAGGCCTGAAACTCGCGCAGAGCCGCATTTCCAAGCTCGGCGAACTGCCGCCGCTGACCGGCTTCCTGCTGGCCAACGAAGTCGGCCTGACGCCGGCGTCCTTCGCCGGACTCAAGACTTCGCCGGCCGAAACGCTGGAGATCGTCAACACCGTTCAGTTCGACCTGGAAAAGATCCTCGAATGGAACGTCGAGACGATCGAGCAGGAGATGCGCGACATCGCAGATCGCCTCGGCAAGAAGCTGCGCGTCGTCACTCCGCCGCTGTTCGTGGCCATGTCCGGCTCGTCGCGCTCGCTGCCGCTGTTCGACTCGATGGCGCTGCTCGGCCGCTCGGTCGTTCGCCAGCGGTTGAAGGTGGCAAGCCAGGTGCTGACCGCCATGGTGGGCGCCCAGAACTGATCACCGAGTGCCGCCTTACCGGGGCGGCGCAGATAATACCCCCCTCTGCCCTGCCGGGCATCTCCCCCTCAAGCGGGGCGATTATCGAGTGGCCGGCCCTGCGCCTCAAACTCACAAGATTTCGGCAGCTGCGCTGGAGGTGGAGCAATGAGCGTACCTCCATCCGATCTCCCCCCTTGAGGGGGAGATGCCCGGCAGGGCAGAGGGGGGTAACAGAAAC